>OIZR01000272.1_pt1 | contig 44180 bp, 42 predicted proteins | sample 1588591 | NCBI WGS metagenome assembly OIZR01 (sample SAMN03283249) | human gut metagenome | biome: human-associated habitat; material: feces | host: Homo sapiens | place: USA | collected 2013 | reverse complement strand
GTGAAGTGGGGGAAAAGGTGGAGATAATATCAAAACCTTACCTATCACTATAAGCAGAAAAACTATACTATCAGGCATTGATCGGTTACATCTGGTATGAAGCACCGGAGGAAGAGAAAAATATCATTACTCTGCTGGAGATGATCAACGCATCCGAAGCGAGAGAAGATGATGAGAACTTTAAAAATGCTGTCGATCTGATGTTTGACGAACTTGAACAAAGAGAGCCGGAACATTTTGCAGTACGTCAATATAAGAAATACAAATTGGCGGCGGGCAAGACAGCAAAATCTATTTTAATTTCATGTGGTACGAGATTGGCACCATTTGATATTGCAGAATTAAGAGAAGTTATGAGTTATGATGAGTTGGAGCTGGACTCTCTGGGAGAGAGAAAAACAGCTCTTTTTATTATTCCGTCGGATACGGATGGAACATTTGACTTTGTAACGGCTTTATGTGTGAGTCAGATGATGAATATTCTTTGTACTAAAGCAGATGACGAATATGGTGGAAGACTTCCGATTCATGTGCGCTGTCTGTTTGATGAATTTGCAAATATCAAAATTCCAGATATGCAAAGATTGATCGCGGTTATCCGAAGCAGAGAGATCAGTGCATGTCTGATCTTACAGTCGCAGTCCCAGCTAAAAGCTATCTATAAAGATCACGCTGATACGATTCTGGGTAACTGTGACGCAACGTTATTTCTTGGTGGAAAGGAAAGTTCTACCTTGAAAGAAATGTCCGAAATGCTTGGTAAAGAAACGATTGACCTTTATAACACATCTGACACCAGAGGGACCAGCCGAAGTTATGGTATCAATTACCAGAAAACAGGTAAAGAACTGATGTCAAAGGATGAGCTGGCGGTCATGGATGGTGGAAAATGTATCTTGCAGCTTCGTGGTGTGAGACCATTTTTCAGCAACAAGTTCGATATTACAAAACACAAACGATATCGCGAGCTATCGGACAGTAATCCAAAGTATGCTTTTGATATTGAAAAGTATATGAAACATCAGTTGGTTCTAAGAAAGAATGAGCCGATTGAGATTCACGAGATTGATCTCGAAGAGGAAACAGTATGAGTATAAGACTAACGCAGGCAGGTTTTGCTAGAAATAAGCAGGACTTGCCTTTTTTGCGTTCATGAATGAGAGGAGGAATGTGAATGGCATTTTTTGCTAGTGCAGTAGGTGTATTACAGACTTTAGTAATCGCTCTTGGAGCAGGTCTTGGTATCTGGGGTGTTATCAACCTTATGGAAGGATACGGTAACGATAATCCGGGTGCAAAGTCTCAGGGTATGAAGCAGCTTATGGCTGGCGGTGGTGTAGCCCTGATCGGTACAACCTTAGTTCCGTTACTGTCCGGTTTATTTTAACCGGCAGAGGAAATAGAAACTGATTAACAAGTATTGGGGTGCTTGAAATACAGCATCCCTTTTTGTATGGAAAGGAGGATGCGGATGGCGTTTTTTGCTAGTGCAGTAGGCGTATTGCAGACCTTAGTAATTGCTCTTGGAGCAGGTCTTGGTATCTGGGGCGTTATCAACCTTATGGAAGGTTACGGTAACGATAATCCGGGTGCAAAATCACAGGGTATGAAACAGCTTATGGCAGGTGGCGGTGTTGCTCTTATCGGAACAACTCTTGTACCACTTCTTTCAGGCTTGTTTTAACCTTTGCTGCATGGTTCGAAAGGGCTATGCAGTATTTAAGAAAGTAAGGAGGAAGTAGCGGTTGTTTGATTTATTTGAAAAGATTGAGGAGGCCATCAGGGAACTCCTCACCAATTTTGTATCGAGCAATCTGACTACCATGTTCACCGATGTAAATGATAAGACCGGTACCATTGCTGCGGAGGTAGGACAGACTCCGCAAGCGTGGAACAGCGGTATCTTTAACATGATAGAAAGTTTATCAAACTCCGTGATCATTCCCATTGCCGGGATGATCATCACATTTGTGTTGTGTTATGAATTGATCAGTATGGTAACAGAAAGGAACAACATGCACGAGATTGATACATGGATGTTCTTTAAGTGGGTGTTCAAATCTTTTATCGCTGTGTATCTGGTAACAAATACCTTTAATATCACTATGGCGATCTTTGATGTGGGGCAACATCTGGTCAGCTCAGCGGTAGGCGTGATAGGAGGAAGCACGACCATTGATATAGCAAGTACCATAACTGAAATGGAAACAGCTATGGAGTCGATGGAGCTTGGTGAACTGTTGCAGCTTTCGTTGGAAACAATGTTAGTTTCGATGTGTATGAAGATTATTTCCATCCTAATCACCGTAGTCCTTTATGGACGTATGATTGAGATCTATTTATACACGTCAGTAGCACCGATTCCGTTTGCAACAATGACAAACAGGGAATGGGGTCAGATTGGAAATAACTATGCAAGAGGACTTTTGGCATTGGGATTCCAGGGATTTTTCATCATTGTGATCGTAGGCATTTATTGTGTACTGGTCAATTCAATGACAGTCGCTGCGGATATTCATTCTGCATTGTTCTCAATAGCAGCTTACACCGTAATTCTTTGTTTCGCATTGTTTAAGACTGGAGGTATCTCTAAGTCGATCTTCAATGCACATTAGAAATGAGGTGTGGATGGAAGAAAGGAAATATAAAGTAATTTACGCGGATCCACCCTGGCAGTACAGGGCATACACGAAAAAGGAAGGCGGGCGCAGTGCAGAAAGCCACTATCCGACTATGAATCTGGAAGATATCAAGAAACTTCCGATTATGGAATTGGCTGATAAAGACTGTGCTCTTTTTATGTGGGTCACACTTCCGTGTTTAAGGGAAGGGTTATCCGTTCTGGATGCTTGGGGATTTCAGTATAAGACTATTGCATTTGTGTGGGTAAAGATGAATAAAAAGGCGGACAGCCTGTTCTGGGGAATGGGTTACTGGACCAGAAGCAACGTGGAGTTCTGTATTCTGGCAACTAGAGGAAAGCCGAAAAGAGTTTCTGCCGGTGTGCATCAGGTGATCATGGCGCATATTGAGGAACACAGTAAAAAACCACAGGAAGCAAGGGCCAGAATTGAAAAACTGATGGGAGATGTTCCGCGTATTGAACTGTTTGCCAGACAGAAAAGTGAAGGCTGGGATGTCTGGGGAAATGAAGTAGAAAGTGATATCACGATGAAAGGAAGTGAAGAAGATGGCATATGTACAGGTTCCAAAGGACTTGACGAAAGTAAAGACCAAAGTGATGTTCAACCTCACTAAGAGACAACTGATCTGTTTCGGACTTGGAGGAGTTACAGCAGTCCCGGTCTATTTTTTATCCAGAAGTCTTTTGGGGAACACGATGGCAGCAATGGCTATGATCTTAATAGCAATGCCATTTTTTATGTTTGCCATATATGAAAAAGATGGCAGACCATTAGAAAAGATTCTGATGAATATGATCCAGGTGAAATTCAAGCGACCTGGTATCCGACCATATCAGACAGAAAATTTTTATGCTGCCATTCAAAAAGAAATTAAAGAGAAGGAGGTATCTGGTATTGGAAAAGAAAGCAAAGGAGCCAGTCAAATACACAAAAAAAGTGCCGGTAAGAACAAAGGTTAAGGGTGGTCAGGAACAGGGTTCTATTCTTTCGGGAGAGCAGAAGAAAAAACTGGTAAAGAAAAAGCTCCGTGAAAAGAAGAACAGTAATGTTCCGAGAACGGCTCAGCAGAGCATACCATATCAGGAAATGTTTCGAGACGGTATCTGTCGTGTAGATGATACCCATTATACGAAATGTATCATGTTTGGAGATATCAATTATCAGCTGGCACAGAATGAAGATAAAACAGCAGCATTTGAATACTGGTGTGATTTTTATAATTATTTTGATCCGAGCATTTCCATTCAGATCAGTTGTATGAACCAGTATGTGAATGTGAGCGAGATGGAAGGAAGTATTGAACTTCCAATGAAAAATGATGCGTTTGATGAGATTCGTGAAGAATATGCAGGTGTCTTAAAGACGCAGCTTGCAAAAGGTAATAATGGTCTCATGCGTAAAAAGTATGTGACTTTTGGCATTGAGGCAGAAAATGTAAGAGTTGCAAAACCGAGACTGGAACGTATCGAGACCGATATTATGAATAACTTAAAGGCTATGGGGGTAAGTTCTCATCCATTATCGGGATATGAACGTCTGAAACTCTTGTATCAGACCATGAATCCGGATCTGCAGGAACCGTTTTTGTTCAATTTCGATATGGTGGCAAGAACGGGACTTTCCACGAAAGACTTTATTGCACCGACCAGTTTCAACTTTGGGAATAAATCGTATTTCCAGATGGGAAACAACATTGGTGCTGTATCGTTTTTACAGATTTTAGCACCGGAACTTTCGGATAAGATGCTGGCGGAATTTCTGGATATGGATAATTCCATTGTTATCAATCTGCATGTGCAGAGTATCGACCAGGCAAAAGCAATCCGTCAGATCAAGATGAAGATCACAGACTTAGATAAAATGAAGATCGAGGAGCAGAAGAAAGCCGTCCGTTCTGGCTACGATATGGATGTACTGCCATCGGACCTTGTGACCTATGGCGGAGAAGCAAAGAAACTTCTGGAAGATCTGCAAAGCAGGAATGAAAGGATGTTTCTGGTAACGGTACTTATCATGAATACCGCAGATACGAAGAGAAAATTGGATAACATTATCATGCAGACAGCAGGTATCGCACAGAAATATAATTGTGCACTTAAGCGTCTGGATTATCAGCAGGAAGCAGGTGTCATGAGCAGCCTTCCGATCGGTATCAATCAGATTGATATTCAGAGAGGATTGACTACTTCGGCAACTGCTATTTTTGTGCCCTTTACCACAGAGGAATTATTCCAGGATGGAGAAGCACTTTATTACGGGATCAATGCTATCAGCAATAACATGATCATGGCGGACCGAAAACTTCTGAAAAATCCAAACGGATTAATCTTAGGTACGCCAGGTGCTGGTAAATCCTTTTCTGCTAAGCGAGAAATGACCAATGCATTTTTGATCACAAGTGATGATATCATCATCTGTGATCCGGAGGGCGAGTACAGTCCCCTTACACAGATGCTTCACGGACAGGTGGTCCATATTTCACCAAACAGTAAGCAGTATGTGAATCCGATGGATATCAATCTGAATTATTCGGAGGATGAATCGCCAATCTCCTTAAAGGCCGATTTTGTATTGTCGCTGTGTGAATTGATCGTAGGAAATAAAAATGGTCTGGAACCGGTGGAGAAGACTATTATTGACCGTTGTGTGCGAATCATTTACCGAAAATATCTGGAAAACCCTGTGCCGGAGAACATGCCGATTCTGGAAGATCTTTATAACTGTATTTTAGAACAGGAAGAGACAGAGGCAAAGCGTATTGCCACAGCACTTGAAATCTATGTCAAAGGTTCCCTGAATGTATTCAATCATCGAACCAACGTGGATATCAGTAACCGTCTGGTTTGTTTTGATATCAAGGAGCTGGGAAAACAGCTTAAGAAGATTGGGATGCTGGTAGTACAGGATGTGCGCTTTGTTTCTCGTTAATCTACGTAGAAATACGTAACAAAGCGAGACGGATTTCCTTAAGAAATCCGAACTCTATATTTGATTCGGCAGGGGCAGTTCCTGCCTGACCTCGTGTGAGAGGTTACAAAAATTCTAATCTCCGACGTGCACCCATTGTGTCAGATGGGATGTACGAAGCTCGGTGAAAAGCGGGGAAGAAGCTTGAGATAGCTTGGATAACTGCAAGAAGCTATAAAACAGTCATGTCTAGTATGTTTTGTTGCAACCGACAAATGCTCTGAGTGTACGGCTCGTAAACGATGGGATGATTATACAGCCATCCTCCCCATGTGGGGTACTGTCGCCGTTGAAATATGTCTTGGTGGAAAACGGCAGAAAACCAATAAGGTCGAATGTCACCGACAATCAATCACACTGGTCAGTGATGGCAGTCGGGTCAGAGGAGCAAGGCTAAAACTGTATGCAAAGCTAAAATATAGGGAACAAAGGAACCACGAACGGTGCCTGACATTATGTCAGTGCAAGTGAGGTGACACCCTTACCGCGCAGGTAGGAAATGACCTGTTAATTCGTGGGGCATCAGCCCGTAGTAGTGATGAGGCTCCTGTAATGGGAGTGGAGCGAAGGGGCATAGTTAATACGGATTCGTATGTGAACAGAAAGTCGAGGAAGCCGTAGGCGTACCTGACTTAAACCAGAAACACAACCTCAGAAAGGAGGTGGTGCGTATGGCACAACAATTCGACTACCCGAAAACTGAAACGGAATTACGCACACTGTTGGATGAATTATACCAACAGAGCAAGAAGGCAATCGACGCAGGGGAACGACCTGCATTCAAAGGTCTTCTTGAAATTATGTCAGCGGAAACGACTATCGTTACTGCAATCCACAACATCAAGAGCAATCACGGAAGTGATACCCCCGGAGTTGATAACAAATCCATGAAAAGAGACTATCTACAAAAACCTTATGAGTGGGTTATCAATGACATCAAGGGAGCTTTTGAAAAATTTGAAGCACAAAAGGTCAAACGAAAATATATCGACAAACCCGGGAAAAAGGAGAAACGCCCCTTGGGAATCCCGACTATACGTGACCGCATTGTTCAAGAATGCATGCGTATTGTACTGGAACCCATCATGGAAGCACAATTCTTCATGCACTCTTACGGTTTCAGACCTATGCGAGACACAGCAATGGCATTAGAAAGGCTGAATTTCATCACTTTCCACACAGGATACTACTGGTTTGTGGAAGGCGACATCAGCAAATGTTTTGACCATATAGATCATGCCCGATTGCTAAGACGCCTATATCACATGGGAATCAAGGATAAGCGTGTGCTACAGATAATTAAGATGATGCTAAAAGCAGGCGTTTTATACGAATGCGAAGTAAATGAGGAAGGCACGATGCAGGGCGGGATTATCAGTCCGCTACTTGCAAATGTTTACCTCGACATAATGGATGAATGGATTACCAAACAATGGGAATACAAACGTACTGACCATAAGTTTGTTCAGGACTCCGCAAAACGAAGGGCACTAAAACGAACGAATTTAGTACCTGGGTTTCTTGTAAGATATGCCGATGATTTTGTGATTATCACAGATAGTCGTGCACATGCTGAATTCTGGAAAGCATCATTGCAGGAATTTCTTGAAAAAGAGATGAAGCTGACACTATCAAAGGAAAAGACACTGATTACAGATGTAAGAAGAAAACGAGCCTGCTTTCTCGGCTATGAATTCAAAGTCGTAAAAGGAAAAGGCGAACATGGTTACGTCACTAGGACAAGACCTGACGAAGAAAGACTTAAAAAGAAAGTCGATGCTATAACGGATGACATCAAGAAGATACCCCGTGATACCAGCAGAGAGAAGCTGGTTGATGAAATCAACCGCATCAATAGCAGAATCCGAGGAGTCGTGCAGTATTACCAGTGCTGTACTTGGGTCAGCGTTAGCATGGATAAATACGGTAGGAAAATACAGTGGGCTGCTCGTCGGCGCCTGCAACAGTATGGCGGTAAATGGATTCCTGCTAACCAAACGCAGAATCTTCCAAGAATACACCAAAGCTACCGTATGAAACTTCCCTCAGTGAAATACAAAGATATTTATATCGGCTTTACTTCACTCACCTTCTGTCAATGGCAGGAAACAAGAGGGAAAAATCCCAAGGAAACACCCTACACCGAAGAAGGGAGGGATATCAACTTCAGACGGACGAAGAAGAAGAGAATCCATGCAAGACTGGATGACCTTTATTCTGATAATGTATCTGTTGCCGTTCTGAAAGGTAAATGGGGACACCTTAACAACTTTGAATTTGTCATGAACAGAGCATATGCACTTAATCGTGACAGATTAAAATGTAGGGTCTGCGGATGCTGGCTTATCGACCATGCGCCGTTTACCCATCGGATTAACCCAAGACTTCCTATAGATAAAGTCAATCGAGTCAACAATCTTATATCGCTTGACAGGAAATGCTACAAAGCAATCAATTCTCCTGACATGGATATCAGTTCCTTTGATAAGCAAATACAAAAACGTATCAACAGTTATAGGGAAAAACTGGTTATTTCACATGCAAGCAACAATTAATCTGTATTGGCGGAGCGCCGTGTGCGAGGAAACCCGCACGCACGGTGCGAAGTGGGGGAAAATCTGACCTGACTACCATAGCTTAGTCTATGGCAAAAGCGTCAGATTACCTATCACTATCAGGTGTGGAACCGAGTGACTATCAACCGAGAAGCGAAAAAGTCCACCCGATATTATATCGATGAAATGCATCTGCTTTTAAAAGAAGAGCAGACTGCAGCTTATACGGTAGAAATCTGGAAACGTTTCCGTAAATGGGGCGGTATTCCGACCGGTATCACCCAGAACGTGAAAGATCTGTTATCGTCACGTGAGATTGAAAATATCTTTGAGAACTCTGATTTCATTTATATGTTGAATCAGGCAGGAGGCGACAGACAGATTCTTGCGAAACAGTTAAATATCAGTCCTCATCAGCTTAGTTTTGTGACAAATTCTAATGAAGGTGAAGGGCTGCTTTTTTATGGGAACACCATTATCCCGTTCAAGGATAAATTCCCGAAAGAAACAAAGTTGTATGCGATCATGACGACCAAATTAAATGAGAGGTCGGAAATGAACGAATAAGATTGGAGGAAATAGGATGAACGTAAATAAGAAAAATTGTGGTGGTTATAATTGTGTACCGGATGCAGTGTTGAAGCAGTTATTTGAGGATGTGGACAGCCTTGGCTGTATGCTTGGTGAGCTGGTTTCCCTCTATGAGAAAGAAAGCATCTTGAAGAAACATCACAGAAAGTATCTTCATGTGAGAGAATATGCAGATAAAAAATGTGGCCTCTACAAAGAAAAGATGAAGGAGATTGCAAATCATTGGATGGATCAGAAAGTCACATGCGAAGATATGGGATGTAAAAATCCTACCGATGATCCATACGTAGAAGATGTTCTGAATGGAAATGTGGCAGAAGAGGAGGCTGGCGAACTGCCAGCAGAAGAACCCGTGGAGTTTTCCAAACTTCCAAAGGGAATGGTGCTTATGACCAGTGATTCTCTTGGTGTGATGCATGATGATGTGATCTGTCTGACGGAAGGACTGGATGTGATGGTTGCCTTGTTAAGAGCAGTCATGGCGGGCTGTCCGATGAAGAAAGAAGATGTGGACTCTGTTGTGAACATGACTTCTGCTATGTCAGAGGAAGTGTTCAAACGTTGGGAAGAAGCAGAAATGATCGAACTTGATTAGAAAGGAGACCATTTGGATGCATGAAGAATTAGAAGTAGGTGCAAGAGCCAGACTTCCCAATGCGGAGGGAAATCCTTCGGATGGAAAGAACAAGAAGAAGTTACAATTTGAGAAAGAAGAATTAGATGGAGTCAGTGAAGATAAAAACGCTGACTCTTCTTCTTTTTCAGATAAAGAAACAAATACAAAAAATGCAGATGCAGGAAAAAGCAGTTCCAAACGAATGAGCCGACTGGAAGAAAGATCCGAGCGTGCCAATGAAAAGGTAGAGCTGGCAAAAGAAAAACTGCCTACGAAGAAAAAGATCAAAAAGCAGCGTCTTTACGATGAAGAAACCGGAAAGGGAAAAACGAAGCTGTCTTTTGAAGATGAAGTAGTTCAGCCAAAGGCCGGAAAGGGAATCGTTGTAAAAGCCGGCACAAGGGCTGTGGATGCAGCAACACTTGCGGCCAGTGCAAAGGTTCATGGGAAAGTTAGTGAGGTAGAAGATGATAACCTGGGTGTAAAGTCGGCACATCAGTCTGAAATGGCTGTGGAAGGCGCGGGAAGGGCAATTAAGGCAGGAATCAGGCACCAAAAGGAAAAACCTTATGACAAAGTTTCAAAGCTGGAGATGAGGGCAGAAAAAGCTAATACGAGGCTTCTTTTTGAAAAGTCCTTGGAAGAAAATCCGGGGCTGAAAAAAAGCAGGCTTAGTAAGTATTTCCAGAAAAGAGAAATAAAGAAGCGATATGCGGCTGCTTATAAAGCAACAAAGAATGGTGCTGAAGCAGTTGCTGCAACCAGTACGGCGGCAGGACAAAGTGCATCGATGGCAGTTCGGGCAAAAAATGCCGTAACCGCTTTTGCAAAGAAGAATACAGTGGTGGTCGCAACAGGAGGATTTATTCTCGTGGTGTTTGTGATGTTCTTATCGGGTCTGGGAACGATGGGAACCATGATCTCGCAGACAGGAGGTGCGGTTGTGGAGTCCACTTATCTTAGCTCCGATGAGGATATCTATGCAGTGGATGAAGCGTATTCTGCAAAAGAAGCAACCTTGCAGTCTCAGGTCAACCGTATTGAGGCGACTTATCCCGGATATGACGAATACCGTTATCAAGTGGATGAGATCACACATGATTCTTATGCTTTGATCTCTTATTTTACAGCAAAATATGGAGATTTTACGGCGGCTGATGTACAGGGACAGATTCAAGATTTATTTGACGAGCAGTATTCCATGAGAGTCTGGGATGAAACAGAGACGAGGACAAGAACGGAAACAAGAACCGGAACCAGAGATGTAACAGATCCGGAAACCGGGGAAGTCACGACGGAAGAGTATGAATATGAGGTTGAAGTAGAGTACGAATACCACATTTTAAATATCCAGGTAACCAATAAAGGATTGGATGCCATTGCTTATGCAAGTCTGAACGATGACCAGAAGATGCATTATCAGATCTATCAAGCAAGCCTTGGCAACAGATCGTATCTATTTGGCGACAGGATCTTAGCCGGAAATGTGGCTGGAGGCGGTATGTCTTATGATATTCCACCGGAAGCACTTACTGATGAACGATTCGCCAATATGATCCATGAAGCGGAGAAGTACCTAGGGTATCCGTATGTGTGGGGCGGTGCAAGTCCATCCACAAGTTTTGACTGTTCCGGCTTTGTATCCTGGGTCATCAATCATTGCGGCAACGGTTGGAATTATGGCCGACTAACAGCAGATGGTCTTAGAGGCATTTGTACTTATGTGTCACCGGGAGATGCAAAACCAGGAGATCTTGTCTTTTTCCAAGGAACCTACAATACCAGTGGTGCAAGTCATGTTGGTATTTATGTTGGAAATGGAATGATGATCCATTGCGGCAACCCAATTCAGTATGCTTCGATTGAAACAAATTACTGGCAACAGCATTTTATGTGTTTTGGAAGATTAGATTAAGAGGAGGAATCAGATGAATAAGAAATTGGACAGGATCCGTGAAAATATCCGTAAAACGGAGAAACAGATGCGAGAACTGGATGAATACTTAAAAACGCTCCGATTGCAGGAAAAGCAGTTGGAAGATGAAGAGATCATCAAGCAGATCCGCAGTTTAAATACGAAAGATGGAGATGTCATGGATGTGCTTCGAAGAGTACAGAACATGAACGCTCCAGAACCGGAAGTACCGGATTATAACGAAAGAGAGGGTATGGAGTATGGTGAATAAAAAGTTTAAGAAGGTCTTTATGATCCTGACTCTTTGTATGACGCTGATGCTTGGCAGTTCCATCAATGCATATGCTTATGTGGATGAGTCAGCTGGAGCAGAAGCGACTACAGAAGCGGTGACTGTGGAAGAGGAACTGACTGTAGAGACAGAAAATGAAGAGATGGGAGAAACTACCACAGAATCCGAAGAGACAGATGAGGAAACAGAAGAAAATGCAGGTGCGTTTTCAGAATCTGGAAATCTGTCTCTTTTAGATGATGTGGGTGCAGATAAGGCTAAAAATCTGGAATATATGACCGTACAGACAAAAAGCGGTGCTGTGTTCTACCTTGTGATTGATCGTAGTGCAGATACAGAGAATGTATATTTTCTCAATCAGGTGGATGAGCTTGATCTGATGGCGATCATGGATGATGCACAGAAACAGGAATATGAATCTTCTCTAAAGGAAGAACCACAGGAAGTTCCTGAAGCACCGATAGAAGATGAACCGACAGCCGACGAGCAGGTTGACGAAGAACCGCAGGCGGATTTACAGACAAATAACCTTGCTTTATTTGGTGTGATCGGAGTGATCGCTGCCTTAGTTATCAGTGGGTATGCATTTATGAAAAAGAAAGCAAAGAAAGACGGTGCAGACTTAGATGATGACCTTGAATTCTACGATGATGAAGAGTATGAAAACGAGGATGAGCAGGAACCGGAATTTGCTGAAGAGGAAGATGTAGATTAATGAAATATGGAGTTGTTTTTATGGGAGTACCACCTTAGCCAGAGTGATACTTCCTATTTTATTGTCAAAGATCAAATAAATTTATGAAAGAAGAGGTAAAAAAGAATGAAGTTTTTGAAAGGAAAATTTAAGCGAGTGATCGCTGGGGCATTAAGCCTTTTAATGTTGGTTGGTGTTATGCCAACGACAGCATTTGCGGCAGATAATACGATTTCCATGAGCTTTGGTCCTGCATATCAGTCGGATGGAACCTTGATCTGTTATCAGGATTCATTCACATCTCCGAATGGCTTGACAGATGGAAGTGCAGGAGGTACTCAGAGAAGAGTTATCATTTATGGAGATGGTGAAGAGGCATTTTGTATTCAGCCTGGTGTACCACTTAATACTGGTGATCAATTGACAGCAAATGCTTCCGAAGCATGGAATGCACTTAGCGGTGCACAAAGATCTGCGATCAAACTTGCATTAGCTTATGGTAAACCGGGAAACAGCAGTGGATTATCCGGCTCAGGTGATTCTCAGTATATTGCAACGCAGATGGTAGTGTGGGAATTAGTAAATGGATGGAGAAGTACAAGTTCTTATGAACGTACCAATAATTCTGTTTACAATGCTCTTTGCAAAAATGGAGCAAATAATGAAGTGGCAACAGCATATAAACAGATTGTAGCTGGAATGCAGAGCCATAAGATCACTCCAAGTTTTGCAACAGGAAAAACTTATGATATGGATTTTGCGGATGGTCAGTACACATTGACCTTAAAAGATTCTAATAAGGTGCTTTCTGATTATAAGATCAGTTGTTCAGATGAAAATGTAAAGATTGTCAGAGATGGAAACAAGATTACGATTTCTTCAAAAGTAGTGCTTGATAAAGATGTGAAGATCTCAGTTACAAAATCATCTAAGATTTCATCTAGTGCGAAGTTAGTAGCTTATGGAAGTTCTACAAGACAGGATACGATCATTGGCGTGGAAAGACCGGATGATGTGACTGCAACATTTAAGATTTCTACTCCGGCAGGAAATATGGAACTTGTGAAAACAAGTGAAGATGGCATTGTGGAAGGAATCCAGATGATCGTATCAGGAAATGGGTTTAACGAAACAGTTACAACAGGAAAAGGGGGCAAGATTACATTAGAAGGTCTTTATCCTGGAACTTATACAGTTACAGAACGTGCTGCAGATTATTATGAACCACAGGAAGCAAAGAAAGTAACGATTAAAGCAGGAGAAACATCTACCGTAACATTCAATAATGTATTAAAACGTGGGGATGTGACCGTATCCAAAACATCCGAAGATGGGTTCAATGAAGGGATGAAGTTCCATTTATACGGAACCAGTGCTTCTGGTCTTTCTGTAGATGAATATGCGACTACGGATGAAACAGGAGTTGCAACATTTAAAAATGTACTGATTGCAGGTGCTGGAGGCTATACACTTGAGGAAGTGGATACAGCAGTACGCTATGTCATCCCGGATGATCAGAATGTGAAGGTAAACTGGAAAGAAGTCACAAATACTTCTGTACAGAATACTCTGAAGAAATTCAATGTAACAGTGAATAAAGTGGATGCTGAAATGACAGTCAGCCAGGGTGACGCAACATTAGCTGGTGCTGTTTATGGTCTTTATAAGGATGAAGAACTGGTAGAAAGCATGACAACTGATGAAAACGGAAGTTTTACAACAGGATATCATGTGTGTGGAAACGATTGGACTATTCGTGAGATCACTCCATCCGAAGGATATCTTTTAGATGAAACTGTCTATAAAGTAGGTGCAGAGGCAGAAAATTACAAAGTAGAATTCAATCCTGCTCCTGCAATCGAATCAAAGGAACAGGTAATCAAAAGTCAGATCTCCATTATCAAACATACAGATGATGGATCTACACAGATTGAAACACCAGAAGAAGGAGCAACTTTTGAAGTGTATCTGACAGCGGCAGGTTCTTATGAAAATGCAAGGGAAACAGAGCGAGATATTCTCGTATGTGATGCGGATGGATATGCAATCACAAAAGAACTTCCTTATGGAAAATATACTGTTCATCAGACCGCAGGGGCTGAGGAAACAGAGTTCATGAAGGACTTTACTGTATTTGTAAGCCAGGAAGGTCAGGTCTATAAGTATCTCATCAATAACGCGCCTTACTCCGCTTATATCAAAGTGGTAAAAGCAGATAAAGAAACTGGCGAAACAATTGCACTTAGTGGTGCGGGATTTGAAATTTATAATGCATCCGGCGAAAAAGTGACTATGAGCTATACGTATCCAACAGTAACGACCATTGATACTTACTATGTAAGTGATGATGGGTATCTCATTACTCCACAGGTACTTCCAGCAGGTGATTATACTTTAGTGGAAGTGCAGGCCCCTTATGGTTATGTGTTAGATTCCACACCGATTCCATTTACGGTCACAATGGCAGAGAATGAAGAGGAAAATGGTCTGAATGTTATTACTGTAACTGCTTATGATATGGCACAGAAAGGTAAGATCACGATTTCTAAAACAGGAGAAATATTCTCTACAGTAACTGTTTCAGGAGATGAGGTTTTAAACAAAGATGGTTATACATCCCTGATCAATTGTGTATATCAGCCGGTTTATGAAGAAAAAGGGCTCACAGGAGCAACATATCAGGTCATTGCTGTGACAGATGTTGTTACAGGAGATGGTACGGTACGTTATAAAGCTGGTGATGTAGTCGATGAAATCACAACCGGAGAAGACGGAACAGCTACAACCAAAGAATTATATCTTGGTCAGTATCAGGTGGTAGAAGTGAAAGCACCGGAAGGATATGTATTAAATATAACTCCATCCGATGTAGAACTTGTGTATGCAGGTCAGGAAGTCAGCATCGTGGATGCAGCGACAGGATTTAATAATGAGCGTCAGAAAATCCGAATCGAAGCAATGAAGTCTTTGGAGCAGGATGAAACATTTGGTATCGGAATGAATGGAGAAATCAAAGAGGTATCTTTTGGATTGTATGCAAAAGAGGAGATTAAGGCTGCCGATGGAAGCATAATCCCGGCAGATGGACTTATTGAGATCGCTTGCTGTGCCGAAGATGGAAGCATTGTATTCCAGTCTGATGTACCATTTGGTAAATACTATGTGAAAGAGTATGCGACAGATGAACATTACCTTATGAGTGGAACTTCCTATGTATTCGAATTTGCTTATGCCGGACAGGATGTTTCTACTGTAAAAGTGGCACTCAAAGATGGAGAAGCAATCGAAAATACTTTGAAACGTGGTAAGATCGAAGGCTATAAAGTGGACGGAGAAGATAAAGGACTTGCAGGTGCAACATTCGGATTATTCGATGAATGGGCGACAGAGTATACAGCAGAAAATGCTTATATGACAGTAGTATCTGATGAAACAGGATACTTTGCGTTTGAGAATGTACCGGTTGGTGACTATGTAGTCGTTGAGATGGAAGCACCGGAAGGGTATGTGAGAGCAGATGCAAGACACTTTGTTTCTGTAACTTATGATACTCAGGTGATCAATCTGAAAGCAATCAATTATCTCATCGTGGGAAGTGTGCAGCTTACCAAAGTAGACGAGGAATATCCAGAAAATAAACTAGCAGGGGCAGTATTCGAAGTTTTTGCAGATACAGACAAAGATGGTGCATTTGATGCTGAAAAGGATGAATGCCTTGGAACACTTACCGAAGTGAATGAAGGTGTATATGAAATGGAAGGTCTTCTTTATGGAGATTATTTCGTAAAAGAAAAGACAGCACCGGAAGGATTCCTTTTGGATGAAAATGTGTTTCCATTCTCTATCGTAAATGACGAAGAAGTGGTAGTGATTGAGAATGAAGCTGGAGTTGGCTTTAAGAATCAGCCGATCAAGGGTGATATCACAATCTTTAAGACAGATGGATCAACCGAAGATAAGCTAGTAGGTGCCGGATTCCGTGTGTTTGATGAAACCGGAGAAGTAGTAGCCGAAGGTTATACAGGAGAAGATGGTACAGTATCATTCAACCTGAGATATGGAAAATATACGGTTGCAGAGTTTGACGCACCAGAAGGTTATGTGTTAGATGATGCACCATATGCATTTGAAGTGATGGAACATGGACAGAAGATTTCTGTTGATATGGCAAACACAAAGATCAAAGGAAAACTTGTGATTTCCAAAGTGGATGCTGAGACAGAAGAACTGTTACCTGGTGCAGGATTCCGTATTTATGATGTGAACGGTGAAGTAATCCGTGAGGGTGTGACGGATAAAGAGGGCAATGTAGAATTTGATCTTGAATTCGGAACTTACTATTATCAGGAATTTGATGCACCGGACGGATATGAAGTAGACGATACAAAGTATGAGTTTACGATCACCGAAGATGGTCAGGTAGTATCTGTTATCATGACAAATAAGAAGATTCCAGTGGAAACACCAAAAGAGGAACCAAAGGAAGAGGAACCGGAAGAAACACCGAAGAAAGAAACAAAACCGTCTGTTTCTACAGACAGTCCAAAGACTGGAGATGAAGCGGATGTAGCATTATGGGCGGTGATTGCCGGTGTAGCTGCTCTTGCAGGAGCTGGGTTATCCATTGCTTCTATCGTGAGCAAGAACCGTAAAAAAGGAAAATAAAATGAGGTCATCCATTTTTCGATGGGCTGCGATTATCATGGCTATTCTTAGCTTTGGAATTGCGGCCTTTTTTGCTGGAAAGATTTATTACACCGAAAAGGAGTATGCCGAAGGGGATGCAGTCTATGAGGAGATCATGGAACAGGCAGTCATCTCTGTGCCGGAGGTTCCGGGTGAAAGCCCGGAGCCGGATGGCGAGGCAATGAATCAGGACTTTCAAGAGGAATTGGGAACAGAAACTTCATCCATTGTGCCGGAAATTGATTTTGCAGCATTAAAAGCAGTCAATGAGGATGTAGTCGGATGGCTGTATCTTCCAGATACAGTTATCAGCTACCCGGTAGTACAGGGGGACGACAATTCCTATTATCTGAAACGTCTGGTAGACGGAAGCTACAATGCCAATGGATGCTTATTTGTAGATTACAAAAACAAGAGTGACTTTACAGATGATAATACGCTGGTCTATGGCCACCATATGAACAGTGGAAAGATGTTTGCAAGCCTAGTGAAGTATAAAGAACAGGAATTTTATGATGCACACCCGGTCTTGTATTTTTTGACAGAGGATGCGGTCTATCAGATAGAACTGTTTGCCGGTTATACCACAACAGCAGATTCGGGAGCCTATATGATCTCTCTTTCTACGAGAGAAGAGAAGATCGAGTGGCTGAAAGAGATGTTTCACAGTTCTGATTTTTTCGCGGATGTAACGGTATCCGCGTTGGACCATATCGTGACTTTTTCTACTTGTGCTTATGATTTTCAGGATGCAAGGTACGTGGTTCATGGAAAACTAACACTTCTGGAAGAAGGTGTGTAAATGGAACGAGATATCTTTGAGGATTTTAGAGAACTTGTCGGGTGCGATTTTATATCAGATCTGCCATATCGAAAAGAAGAGGTCTTTGACGTAATGGAGAGGGTACGATTTTCTGATTATCCACCTGAAAAAGTAACGGAATTTTTAGATTATGTGTTTTAAAGGAGAGGAGGAATGTTTTATAACACAGGGAGAATTTAATCTGGTGTTTGAAAAGCAGGTAGCAAGATGTGCAGAAACACTACAAAGAAAAAAGAAGGAATACACAGGAGACAATTTAGATCGTTTGAGCGCTTTTAAAATTGCTGCGGCTATGCAGGGGTGTAGCTCAGAGAGAGCACTTGCCGGAATGATGGCTAAACATATCGTATCACTTTATGATATGTGTTACGCCGACAGGGAAATATTTGATATGGATACCTGGGATGAAAAAATCACAGACAGTCTTAATTACCTGTTCCTATTAAAAGCTATCGTAGAGGAGGGACAGAGGAGTGAATAAGATTGAAGTGAAGATTTTAAACTGTTCTGCGGTACAAGAGGCGGAGAAAAATATGGTATTTGCTGCGAGACTTACACAGAGAGGACATACCATTCATTCAATGGATGACTTGATGGAACTGTACGATAAGTCTTTCTGCGAAGAGACTTTAAAGAATATCGGGCATTTACCGCATCCAACTGTACAGAAATTCTCTGTGATTACAGTTGCGATCGTGGGGGCAAGCCGAAGGTTTCTCTCGCAGATCACAAGACACCAGAACGAAGTGAAGTTTATGAGTGCATCGTTGCAGTATAGTAATTATTCTGGTAAAGCTGATTTTGCAGTACCATATGAGATCATGACAGCAGTAGAGAACATCCAGGAATTATATATGGAGAGTTGCCAGTCGGATATGGATTGTTATGAAAGACTTTGCCAGATGGGAGTTGGTCATGATGCGGCAGGATATGCGACACCACAGGGACTTAGAAATGTGCTGATCATTAGTGCAACGCCGTACCAGTGGAAGCATATGATCGGACAGAGAACATGCAGAAGAAATACAGATGAGATACGTATTGTAATGCTGAAAATTTGGAAAGAACTGTATGAACTTAGTCCTATTTTGTTTGCAACAGAACTGACAGGTCCATTCTGTCAGAGAGAAAAATGTGCAGAAGGGAAGATGACGTGTGGAAAACCATTGGATAAAGAAATGAATCCAGTGGATATTTTACAGACAGATTATCCCGCGCTTATGGAAGGAGGATTGCATGAAGGTTAAGTTGATTGATTTTGGGTTGAAGGATGGTCATCATCCTTTCAGACCACATGGCAACGATGCCGGGGCAGATGTGTATATGCCATATGACTGTACTTTAAAGCCGGGAGAGATTGCAAAGGTTCCATTGGGATTCGGGATTGAAGTACCTGATGGATTTGCTGGATATGTATTTCCGAGAAGCAGCATGGCTGTCAAAGGTCTGGTGTGCGAGCTTCCACCTGTTGATTCTGGATATCGTGGAGAGATTCATGCCATTATCAGTAACGTGAGCAATAAGGAACAGACGATCAAGAAAGATACGAGAGTGGGACAGCTAGTGATCACACCGATTGTCATTGCTGACTTTGTAGCTGATAAAGGGGAGGAACGCGGAACCGGAGCTTTTGGAAGTACAGGGGAATAATATCTGTTGATTTTTAAGTGTTGGTGCTATAATGATATCAGTAAATCGAAAATCGGAGGATGAAGTTATGAGTAGAACATTAGTAGCATACTTTTCTGCCAGTGGAATTACCGCGAAAGTCGCAGAAGTATTAGCAGATACAATCGGAGCAGACCTTTTTGCTATTGAACCAGAAGTTCCATATACAAAAGCAGATTTGGACTGGATGGATAAAACATCTAGGAGTACATTGGAAATGAATGATCCAACATCCAGACCAGTAATTGCAAGAAAACGTGATAATATGGATGAATACGACACTATCTTTGTTGGTTTTCCGATTTGGTGGTATGTAGCACCAACAATTATCAATACATTCCTTGAAAGCTATGATTTGACTGGAAAGACAATCATTCCGTTTGCAACTTCTGGTGGAAGTGGAATGGGAAAAACAAATGAAAAGTTATCAGGAAGCTGTAAAGGTGCAAAACTGATTGATGGAAAAGTCTTGAAAGCAAATGTAGGTGCAAAGGAACTCGATGAGTGGGTTGCTGGACTGAGTATCTAATCAGAGAAAACTTTGAAGTTGTATCACACGTTGTATATGAAAATATCATGAAAAACAAGAAGGCAAAGAATATTTGCGTTAAAAAATAGAAATGTAAAAAGCTAATTGCTTGTTAATTTAGCAAATACATATAAAAATGTAATTGTAAGGAGGTAGGAATATGCAATTAGGTCAAGCGATTGCACAAATCAGAAAGGAACGAGGGCTGACACAAGAAGCTTTTGCAAAAATGTATAATGTAACAAGGCAAACGGTTTCAAATTGGGAGAACGAAAAGAGCTATCCAGATTTATCTACATTAGTAAAAATTAGTGATGAGTTCAATGTTTCTCTTGACATTTTATTGAAAGGAGATTTTCGTATGGTAAAAGATATTGATAAGAAGATAAAAAAACAGCCATTCTATATAGGAATTATAATCGGTTTAGTCATTATTGTTGTTGCTTTATTTTCCTTTATTTACGCCAATGATAAAAGGCTTAGTGATACTACAAAAGACTATGCAGATTTGATGTTAAATTCTGCGGTATCAATAGAGATACATGACTCTCAAAGCGACGAGCTGATAGCAAAATATGGAGATAAAAGTAGTATAGATAAGGTCAATGCTATTTTAGATATCGAGAACTGGGAAAAAGTAGAGAATATAGATAAAAACATCAATCCTATATACACCTTAGAATTATATTATGATACTACAAAGCAAGATGAAAACGATGATATAAAAGAGATTACCATTTACAGTAATGGAGAATATGTTTCATTTTTTACTACTTCACCAGGAGGAATTAAACAAAACTATAAAACTAATATTGATATTGCGGAATTAATAGACAAATAATATCTTAGATAAATTTCAGTTTGCTTTTCTTTTAAATTATATTCCCAACTTTCATTCCAATGTGCTATACTATCGTAGATTGGGAATAAAAGAAATATTGGAGGCAACAAACATGAGTGAAGAAACTGTAAAAATCGAAGAAACAGTTGTGGAAGCTGTTGAAGAAGTGAACGAAGAGACAGAAGTAAAAGAATCTGCTATTGAGATAGAGCCATTATTTGAAGAATATGTTGATTTTGAAACATTCAGCAAATCAGATTTCCGTGTAGTAAAGGTTAAAGAATGTTCTGCTGTAAAGAAGAGCAAAAAACTTTTACATTTCGTACTTGATGATGGTACTGGAACAGACAGAATCATCCTTTCTGGAATCCATGCATTCTATGAGCCAGAAGAATTAGTAGGCAAGACACTTCTTGCAATTACAAATCTTCCACCTAGAAAAATGATGGGAATCGATTCTTGCGGTATGTTAATGTCAGCAGTTCATAACGTAGCAGGAGAAGAAAAATTAAATCTTATCATGCTGGATGATGCAATTCCGGCAGGGGCAAAATTATATTAAGTAACAGAATAACAGGTAAATGCAGGCCACTATGGAGTGAAAACTTTGTAGTGGCTATTATTTTGCAAAAAATGGAGGTATTGAATGAGTAAATTAGTGATTGCAGAGAAACCGAGTGTGGCATTGGCTTTAGCAAAAGTCCTGGGAGCATATCAGCGACAGGACGGCTATATGGAAGGAAACGGATACCTGGTTTCTTGGTGTGTAGGACATTTGGTGGGGCTTGCTCAGCCGGATGCTTATGATGAAACTTATAAGAAATGGAGTAGAGAGAGTCTTCCAATCATTCCTGAAAACTGGAAATGGGAAGTGGCTGACGATAAAAGAACACAGTTTAAGGTCTTAAAAGATCTGATGTTTCGATCAGATGTAGAAGAACTTGTATGTGCAACTGATGCCGGACGAGAAGGTGAATTAATTTTTCGACTGGTCTATTATCAAGCGAGCTGCAAAAAGCCATTTAAAAGATTATGGATCAGTTCCATGGAAGATGAAGCAATTAAAGAAGGTTTTGATAATCTGAGAGAGGGCAGCGATTACGATAATTTGTATGAAGCTGCCCTTTGTCGTTCCAAAGCAGATTGGCTTGTGGGAATCAATGGAACAAGATTATTTACCACTTTGTATAACAACAGGCTGACAGTTGGAAGAGTGCAGACACCGACACTTGCTATGGTCGTTGAACGAAATAAGCAGATTACGGAATTCCAAAAGCAGAAATATTTCAATGTACATTTGAAAGATGGAAAGTTGGAAGTTCATAAGGAGAAGATCTTCGATGAACAGGAAGCGAAAAAGATTCAGGAAAAATGCAATGGTGCAGATGCAGTCGTAAAGTCGGTGACAAAAGCAGAGAAAAATATAAATCCACCGAAATTGTATGACTTAACGACCTTGCAGAGAGAAAGTAACCGATACTTTGGCTATACGGCACAGAAAACATTGGATTATACACAAAGCCTTTATGAACAGAAACTGGTCACTTATCCGAGAACAGACAGCCAGTATCTGACAGCGGATATGAAAGAGACAGCCGAAAACATGGTGCTGGCGGTTCAGATGGCCTTTGATTTTGGGTCATTTCCACCGAAAGATTATGATGTGAACCGTGTGATCAATAACAGTAAGGTCACAGATCATCATGCAATCATTCCAACAGCAGAAATCCAAAAGCAGGATCTGTCGAAACTCTCACAGGGAGAAAGAGATATTCTGATGCTCATCAGCCAGCGATTGCTCTGTGCAACAGGAGAAAAACAGCGCATTTCCAAAACTGAGATCAAGGTAGAGTGTGTTGAAGAAGAATTCCAGGCGACGGGCAAGATGGTTCTGGAGATGGGATGGAAATCCTATGAAATGGAATTTAGAAACCGTCTGAAAAACAAGTCCAAAACAGAGGCAAAAGATGAGGTTCTTCCATTAGTTGCAGAAGGAGATGTTTTGCATGGGGTTACGGTAACGAAGACAGAGCATTTTACAAGTCCACCAAAACATTATACAGAAGACACATTACTTTCAGCTATGGAAACCGCTGGGAACGAGGAGTTTGATGAAGATACAGAAAAGAAAGGCCTGGGAACACCGGCAACCCGAGCCTCCATGATCGAGAAACTGGTATCGTCAAAATATCTTGAGAGAAAAGGAAAGCAGCTCATACCTACGGATGCCGGTATCAATCTTGTGGAGGTCTTGCCGGAAAAAGTGAAATCAGCGAAGATGACAGCAGAATGGGAAAATGCACTTATGGAAATGGAGCATGGTAAGGTAAAAAGCAGAACATTTCTTACTGATATCAGTCAGTGGGTCAATCAGTTGATTGCCGATTATGGAGAGGTATCAGAGGAGGAAAAGAAGCGTTTCAGATCGGAAAAAGAGCAGATTGGTATCTGTCCGAGATGTGGAGCACCGGTCTATGAGGGAGACAAGAACTTTTATTGTTCTAATAGAGAGTGTAAGTTCTGTATCTGGAAAGAAACAAAGTGGCTGTCTGGTATGAAGAAAAAAGTGTCAAAGAAGATGGCAGAAAGTCTTTTTTCTAAGGGAAGAGTGAGTGTAATAGGTCTGTACTCCCAGAAGACAGGGCGCAATTTTGATGCGGACCTGGTACTGGATGATACAGGCGAATATGTAAATTTCAAATTAGATTTTTCAAATAACAAATAGAAAGGGTAAGTGTGAACTAAATGAATTTTGAAGGTTTTATAAACAGAGTATTAGATCAGATCAAGGAATATCTGCCGGAGTCTTTCCAGGATGCTGAGTTTGTGGTAAGAAAGCACGAGAAACTGAATAATCAGTACGCAGCATTGACCATCGATAACAGCAAATTTGCTCCGGTCATCAATCTGGAAGATTATTTCTATGATTATGAGCATGGGAGAAGTTTTCACAGTATCATGGGTGCGATTTCCGAATCTATCGCCATGGAACAGCCGGAGCTTAATTTTGGAGCACTCGCTGATTTTGATAAGGCAAAGGAACTGCTCTTTATACGAGTAAGCAGTGCTGAGAAAAATGCAGATTATCTGAAAAATGTACCCCATACCATCATGGAAGATATGGCGATCACCTATCATCTGAAAATGAATATGGATGAAAATGGGGTTGCATCGGCTGTAGTAGCACATGATAATCTCCGTATGTATGGCGTGAGTGTAGAGGAACTTCATCAGGCAGCATTAGAAAATAGTGAAAAGATGTTTCCGTTATATACTTTTGATTTGAATGAGCGTATGCGTCAGAGTTTCATTGATGATATGAAACAAGACGGTATGCCGGATGAGATGATAGAGGAATTTTTGAAAGATTTTCCAGAATCGAGGGAAAATGCAATGACCGTGGTTACCAACGACGTAGGAGTCAATGGTGCTGCGGCTATTTTTTATCCAGGAGTTATGGATAAGATTGCAGAAACGACAAAAGGGGATTATTTTATTCTCCCGTCTTCTGTACATGAGACGATCATTTTGCCGGATAATGGTGCAATGACTGCAAAAGAACTGGAAGCAATGGTAACAGAGATCAATGCAACACAGGTGGAACCCTGGGACAGACTGACAGATCAGGTATATCATTATGATCCGATTGATAGAGTTTTTGAAAAAGCAGCTACCTTTGAAGCGCGAATTGAAAAGAAAGCAGAAGCAGAAAAGGCTGCGAAAAAACAGTCCATCATGGATAAGCTGGGAGAAAAGAAAGAAGCAGCTAAAACAATGGTCGGTGAAAAGAAGACACCGCTTCGTACTGCGGAAGTATCTCTGTAGGAGGTTCATATGGAAAAGAAGAAAATGTTGGAACGATTAAGAAGATATGAAGAGGCTGTGTCCAGAGCAAGAAAAGAGAAACAGAAACGAGAAGAGGAGGAAACGAACCGTTCTGTACTTGCAATGCTTCATTCTCATGAGAGAGGACTTGGAACAGGTGGTGGCTGCTTACGATGAAATTAAGCAAGTACGAACAGGAGACCATCATTAATTTTAACGAAGAGGATGAGTTTGCAGATGTTTATACTCATAACAAAAAATTGATGGAGCGTTTGGCTATACTGGAAAAGGAATTTCCGGAAGCGTGTAAATTTGTTAAGCGATATGGTTATCGTTGCAAGGTCTATCGGATTCAAAAGAATCTGATTTCTATCCGAAAACCATTCAGTGAAGCGCGCAAACAGCACTATAGGGAGATTGCACTAGAGCAAGGCAGAAAGCCTCCTTTAAGGTTAAAAAATGGAGTAATAACTCCATAAACAGTAATAAAGCAATTGAGGGCAAGGGTAAGTATAGCGAGCTTATCCTTGCCTTTATTTTAGGAGCTACAGCTCCAGGAAGGAGAAGATAAATTGGCTGATAATACACAGTATCAGAAGGTAAAAGAAATTACCGATCAGTTGGAACAAGGAATACAGGATCTGTTTGAATCAGAAAAGTATATGTCATGGCTCCGTACCATGAGTAAATTTCATGATTATAGTCTGAATAATACGTTGTTGATTGCGTTTCAAAGACCAGATGCAACCTTGGTTGCAGGGTATACAGCATGGCAGAAACAATTTGGACGTCAGGTACAAAAGGGAGAGAAAGCAATTAAGATTTTAGCGCCAGCTCCATATAAAGAAAAAGTGGAAATAGAGAAGTTGGATCCGGTTACGAAGACTCCAATCTACAGTGATGACGGAAAACCGATCATTGAAGTGCAGGAAGTGACAAGACCAGCATTTAAAGTTGTTAGCGTATTTGATGTAAGTCAGACGGAAGGACGAGAAATACCGTCTCTTGGAGTGGACGAATTATCTGGAGATGTCAGGGAATATGAAATGTTTTTTGAGGCATTGAAGCGTAGCTGTCCGGTACCTATGGAATTTGAAAATATTGAAGGCAGTGCAAAAGGCTATTACCACCAAATGGAACAGAGAATTGCAATCAGAGAAGGTATGAGTCAGGTTCAGACAATTAAGACCGCAATCCATGAAATGGCTCATCAGAGACTTCATGCAGTTGATCCGCTAGATGAAAAGTCCGAAATTATCAATCAGACGAGAAGTAGCAAAGAAGTGGAGGCAGAATCGGTTGCGTATACCGTATGTCAGCATTATGGCATTGAGACTTCGGATTATAGTTTTGCATATGTTGCTGGATGGTCTCATGGAAAGGAAACACCGGAGTTGAAAGCATCGTTAAATACAATCCGTAAAACGGCAAATGAGATGATCACAGAGATTGATGGTCATATTGCTGAAATCAATAAAGAAATGGAACAGGAGAATAAGGTCACTTGCTACCTTAAGATTACGAGTTCTATGGGTTCAGAATATGAGATTGATCGTATAGCCGGTACAATCGAGAAAATAGAATCGGTATTAAAGGAAGCATTGGAAAAAGAGGTAGATAATATTCCCGGGTTTTTAGAAAGTAAAGGAGTTCCTGTTTTGGTAGTCGCAAGCAGCATCGATAATGAGCCAGGCAGATATATACGTCCGGAGTATGAGTACGATATTGATAGAAAACAGATATATCGTGATGGAATTGCGATCGGTCGTGAAATGACAAGGGAGGAATCTGCGGTACGATTGGCTGTAAAGGTCGATTTCTTTTTAAGAGAAACTGATAATTTTCAGTATAAAAATGAAGTCGAGGATCCTCTTATCTTTACAGAAGAGTTGAAAAATGCACTTATGGTTGGAAGCGAACGCGTAGACGAGATCTCTGGATGGTTTCAGCAGATTATGGATGAGGATTCGGATTATACAAATGAAGCAATTGATCTTGTTGTGGCAATGAAAAATATGTCTAAAGAAGGTCGTGAAATAACAAAAAAAGAACAGGCCGAGCAGCTTGCTGGTGAATTATATGAATATGCGGATGAAGTAGATCCATATGGTTCACAAGACAGTATTGAGTATGTGGAGGAATTTATCCGCGATACGACAAAGGATTTACTGGATGCAGGTGAAAAAGCAGAGGGGATTTTGAAGTGGTTGGAAGAAACACCGGTTGCAACCACGGCATTGGAAACTAGAGGTAAGGAACTTAGAGATAAGGTATCTGCGTTTACGGGAATTTCTATTGAACCGGAAGCAACGATCAGTTTCTATGTGGCAGAATGCAGTGAGTTTCCAACTATGGGAGAATTTCATGATGGAGTGACTTTGGAAGAGGCGTTTCGTTTATATGATCAGATTTCGGCAGACCGAATGAACGCTATTAAAGGCATTGGATTTGAACTTCACGATGGCAGCGAATACGACGGGCAGTATCCACTTATGGAGGCTGGGCGTGTGGAGGAAGAACTGATCAATATGGTACAGCATTATAAAGACAGTCCTTTGGTACAGCAGGCCATCCTTGACTGTAAGCGTATTCTGTCAGAACGAGAATTTGCATTTGCAAAAGATTTGTATGATAAGGGATTTGTTTACGAAGATTACGTTCTTTCTAACCGTATCGCTTATGAACTTAGAGAAGATGGTATTGACTTGTGGGATTTTTCGTCAGAACAGAGTAGTGTCATCTACGAAGCTGCAGAACAGGGATTGGACGTAAGCACATTTGCAAAGCCAGATTTTTCTGTAGAACAGATGGAACTGATGAAGGTGCTTTTGGAAGATGGTAACGATGTTACCAGATTTGTCAGCAATGGAAAGATACTGGATTTATCGGAAAAGGTACTTTCAGATAAGCAGGTTGCGGATATCCGATATTTTCTCAAAGTAGATGAGATTCCCAAAGAATTGTATTCGGAGGAACAGTGGAAGGTGATGCAGCGTGGTATCCGAGAACGATTGGATGTAACGCAGATCGCTAACCCGAACCTAGCTGTTGTGGAAATGAAAGATATTTTGAAGGAACTTCGCAAAGAAAAGAGAGAGGCCCAGGCGGCTGAATTGGAGGGGACTTTGGGATTACAGGATAACGGAAAATATCGTTATTATTCCACACAACGTCCGATTTCACCAGGTACCTATCCAAATGGAGAAAACAAGCCAGTTTCCATTGAAAACTTTGATGACCGTCAGCTAGTGGAAAATGGTCAGTTACAGGCTTGGGGATATTTGGAATATGCCGAACCATTGTCTCAAAAAGAGGTGAAAGAATATGAATTAAAGGCTGTTTCTGATTCTGTTACAAGAGTAAATACTCCTGAAAAGCAGACAGAGAAGAAGAAGTCAGTATTAGCGGACCTTCATAAGAAACAGGCGCAGCTTTCAGGAGTAAAGACTCCTAAAAAAGAACATGTTAAGAAGAATGACAAGGAGATGCAGGTATGATGAGATTAAATGTTGAAGAAATGAATTTATTATATATGTTTGATAATTCCAGCAGAAAAGCAGCGGTTCAGGATATCCTGGACCGTTTTCCATTTCTGGAGAATGAAGAACTGAAAGAAATCTGTCAGAAGACCGTTAAAAAACTGGAGCACATGACAGATGATGAATTCGATGCGATTGATTTTACAATTTATGATGAGGAGGAGTTAGATGGAGAGATGTAAATTAGGTGCGTTTATTACAAACTTAGGGAAATTCAATGAAGGTGAGATCATAGGAGAGTGGATCAATTTTCCAATCAAACAGGAAGAATTCCAGAAAGTGCTGGATAGGATTGGTATCAATGAAAATTATGAGGAATACTTTTTCTCTGATTATGATACCACTATCAGCGGTATCTCTGATGCATTGGGAGAATATGCCAATGCAGATGAACTGAACTACCTGGCGGCACGCTTGCAACAGATAGACTCTTATGATTATGAAAAATGGTATGCAATCGTTGAGGACGAAATGGATCTTCCGCAGAATGGTGTTCCGGGGCTCATCAATCTGACATTCAATATGGAGAGATACGATCTGTTCACTAATGTGTTTGATGAAGAAGATTACGGAAGATATATCATTCAGGAAAGCGGCAGATTTGACCGATGGAAAATCGAAGATTTGCTGGATTATATTGACTATGAAGCCTACGGACGTGATGCGAGTATTAATGAGGGCGGCTCATTTACGGAACGCGGATATGTGACGGATAATCAACAGTATTGGGATGAAGAATACGATGGAACTTTGGAGAGTATTCCAGAAGAATATCGATTGACAAGAAAGGAAGAGACTATGATTGATGCAGAAAGAGATTCGGTTCAGAAAAGTAAGTTAAAAGTGCTAGTGGTAGAGCCAGATAAAGAACCATATGTGAAATTTATTGAGCCGGGATATCGTGCATTACAGCAGGAAGTAGATGGAACCATTCAGGGAGTGTATCCATTTGCAGATCCCGTTGGCATTATCTGCAATGACGATGGGAAATGGATGGGCTTGCCTTTAAATCGTGCTCTTTGTGATGATGACGGAAAGGTATATGATATTGTTGCTGGAACATTTGTGATCGCAGGCCTTACGGAAGATGATTATTGTTCGCTGGATGATGCTATGATCGAGAAATACACGCATATGTTTAAACATCCAGAAATGTTCATTCAGGTAGCTGGTGAAATCAGAGCATTACCAGTACCGGATCACACGATCACTACAGAACAGTTGATGGAATACGGTCATAATCCATATGGAATTGCTCCACTTCGAGAGAAGATGGCACATAAGCTGTTTGATACCGGCCTACGTGTATATAATCTGATTCCTGGTGGCGGTGCTGAAAGAACACAGTCCCATGAGGATATTGTAGAACATGCGGAAAAAGGTGGATATTTCGCAATTGATAAAGGACAGTGGATGATGTTTATTGATAAGAAGTCGCTGGAAAAAGTGGAAGAACTTCTGGAAGATGATTACAATATGCTCGATGGAATTATCAATAACGGAGAGAAGGAAACAGAAAACAAAAGTGAAAAGAAGATTTCTGTAATGGAAAAGTTGCAGGAGAAAAAAGTGGAAGCGTCTATGATGGAAAAGGTAGCTCCAAAGCAGGAAAAAACAAAAGCAATAGAGATTGAGTAAAGATAACCCGGTGTGGGACTAGACTTGTGAAGCGTCTGGTCCTGCACCGGGATTTTTTATTACGTAGAGATATTATTTGCTATGTGCATTAAAAAATATAGCTCGTGTAGATGGATGCGGTACATTTTTCTTGACAGAAGGGATACGTAGTGCTAAACTAAAGTCGTAAGGAGTGAAGCGGTACAAATTGAAAGGAGATCATATAATGGGAAGACCGGGTTATTTATCTTTATACGCAGATGAAAGAACACAGCAAATCTTTGATGAGTTTGTAAAAATTAAAGGAACTACGAAATCAGCCGCCCTCACGGAGATGTTAGAAATATATATGTTGTGCACAGATGAGGAGCTGTACTTAGAATTGAAGAAAAAACACTTGGGAGTGGAGGTTGCAAAACAAGCCTTGGTTCAGAGAACAGATACAAAAACGATTAATGATTATATTTTCATAAAATTAGGAACAGCTCATGATATTGATGGTTATCCTCTTGATGGAAAGGAAACATTGGAAGCCTATATGAGAAACTGTGAAGAAAATGGATTGGGTTATACATGGTTTTCTACTCAGTCTTTACATTTTGGGATGGCAAAAAAGAAAGTATCTTATTATAACAAGTTAATAGCAAATGGTGAAACTGTAAGAATGTTATTTGCAATCGGCGGCGAATTGAATGATATTTACTGTTCTGCGGTGGTAAAAGAGATTGTTTCAGACAAAGAATTATCTACTTGTCCTGGTGAAACAGGGAGTGTACCTGAAGAATTCGGGGACGAAGAAAAGGCGAAGATCTGGATTAAGATTACTGATATACATGAAGAAACAAATCTGAAAGCAGCCATGCTCAAAGTCAGAAGTACGGATGCAAATTTAAAACAGGTTATTTCTAATTCACAGTTTCATTTTGGATATGTTTACATACCAGAAATGGAGGAGTAAATGCTTTATTCTATTGATTCAGGAAAATATATAACGGTGCTTCCTCATAAAAAGGACTATGAAAAATGGCGTAATCATCTGTCAGATGAGGATTATGCAAAAATAATTGACGAATTAGGTAGAAGGATTGATTCGCAGGAAATTAATACAGCTGGCTGGATTCCGGGACATGATTGGACGGGAACAGTGTTCGAACCAATTTATTATGCGTGTGGAAGAAATGAACGTCAGGCTGGAATGTTCTTTGGACTCATCCTTTTCAATTATCTAATGCTTAGACCAGATGCGGTCTGGGGCTTTGGGCGCTTTGAGAAGAATGGTGTACAGATTGAAAGTACAACATACTTTGAATTAAAGAATCCTCCACCAATGAATAAATAATTTTTTCAAAAGGAGTACAGAATTGTGCAGACAAGAGAACAGGTTTTAAAATATGGATTGACGTTTCCAGATGTTTATCAGGATGCACCTTTTCATGATCCGAACTGGCAATTGGTTCGAGTACGGAAAAATAAGAAAGCATTTTTGTGGACTTATGAAAGGAATGGTCAGATGTGCATTAACGTAAAAGTTGATCCAGAGTGGAGAGACTTTTGGAGAAGTGCATACCATTCGGTATTACCAGGGTATCACCAGAATAAAGAACATTGGAATACTGTGATTTTAGATGGAACTGTTCCTGATGAAGAGATTAAAAGAATGATCGCGGAAAGCTATGATTTGGTTATATAATAAATCCCTTTTCGGAATTGTGATGCTGATAAAGAGTATGTATAATTAAGAAAAAACGGAAATTTGAATTTAGGAGACAAGATAACATATGATTTCTAATGAGGAATTGGCTGTACTATTTGAAGAAGCTTTTAGTAAGTGTAAAACACTTCAAGAGGAAGTAAGTAATTTTAAGAGTTTAAAAGGTGAGCATAGAGATGAGGTGAGGAAGATGTATTGTAATAATCTTCTCTATGCCATTTCACAGGGCTATACAAAATATAATCAGGCTACATTTGAGAAGGATGTGTTAATACAAGCATATTTGGAAACAGTCAAGATGTTGCCTAAAGAGAATACATATTATCATTTGACATATCACTTTTTCAAACAGGATAACAAAAAGTGTTTATCAATGCTGGAAAACTTTATGGAATCATTGTATGAGGAAGTGAAGGACGAGATAAAATCGCCAGATGACTTTATGAATGAGAGTGTGTTTATTGATATGTTTTTTGAACCATTTAAGCAGGCTTTTGATGGATTCTGGTCAACTTTGTCTAAGATTTTAAGTAAGTATCCGGCACAAGACGGAATAGTAGAACTTTGTGAAATCATTGAAAAGTACTATACATGCAAGACGGATGATGAAGCATTGGAACTTCTGCTTGATATGATGCAGAAATATCCGAATTTAATATTGATTAGAGAATTAGTGGGATACACATATTACTCTATGAAAATGTGGAATAATGCCATTGCATATTTTGAGTCTGTGGAAGAAACAGGCATATTCTTCACAAAGAATGATTTATACTTCATGTTAGCATGGAGTTACGGAAAGATAAAAAATCATAAGGCAGAGGAAGAGTATTACAGAAAGGCTATTGAAATCATACCAAACAACATCAACTTCTTAAACAACTTAGGATACAGTTTATATTTGCAGAAGAAATATAAAGAGGCATTAGGATGTTTTGAGAAGTGTTTGGATTTGGATGGAAATTATATCTACGCAGCCAATAACTATGTAAGGGTACTGATAGCACTTGGAAGAAATAAGGATGCGAAAGTATTTGTCAAAGATGGAAAGTACAAAGTCTCCAAAGATATAAAGAAGCGTGTAGATAGATTAGATAATACAAATGCAAGACTGAAAAAAGAAACTTCAAAAGAAGTTGCTGAGATTGTGGAGGATGAGACATCACAGGAAAATGCAGTGGATTTAGGTATCAAACGTCAGCAGTTTTCAAATGAAAAACTTTTGGAGGATGAATTGACAGCAAGGATTGAGTCAGGCATGGAAGTATTTGGTTTGAAACTCAAGATGTACAAGAGAAAAGGAGTTTATGGCCGTCAGTTCATTATTCCTATAGGGCGATTGGATCTATTGTGTGAGGATGATAAAGGTGACTTATACATAATCGAATTGAAAAAGGACTCTGGGTATGATGATGCATACAAGCAGACAGCAGAATATCTTGATTGGTTTGAAAAAGATGATATTTCCAAAGGTAAGAAGGTCTATGGAATTATTTGCTTAAATTCACCGAGCAAGGAATTGATTGACAAGGTACATAAAGACAAGAGAATGAGACTTTTTGAATACCAGATTTCATATAGAGAAATATAGAAAGAAAATAAGAAGATTATCAAAACTGTAGATGAGTTGAGAGGACGTAGATATGCAACATCAAAGACAATCAGAGAGTGTGTTGTGTACGCTTGAAGAAGACTTGGCAAAGATATAACTTTCAGGCTTCTGGTGAGTCCGAAAGCAAGTGATTATTTGAATTTGACGGAAGAAAAATAAAATGAGTAAAGCATATGAATTTTTGAAAGAATGTGGTGCATTTTTTGTATTGTCTATAAATGGAGATTATCCAGCAGGCAGACCTTTTGGAGCTGTAATGGAAGTTGGAGATGATTTATACCTGTCTACAAATGATATGAATGATGCTCACAAACAGATGCGAGAAAATGAGCATATTCAGATTGTCGCAAAGAAAGCAGAATCAAGGGAATGGATTAGAATTACTGGTATAGCAACAGAATGTGGCAATCAAGAGTTAAAGCAAAGAATGCTTGAAGAATGTCCTATTTTACAACAGAGATTTGGTGCGGTAGGAATGGAACATTTTATTATGTTCAAAGTAAAAGTAGAGAATGTGGAAATAAAGTAAAATTTCAGTCTTGCGGAGAGATTGAAAGCAACAGAAGATTTGAAGTTTCGCATATGTTTATTTGGTAGAGTATGTACAAAAGCAGTACATACTCTATTTTAGTATTGACAAAAAGCAAAATATAATTTATGTTATATAACAAGAATTATATAAAGGGAGATAATTATGCCACCAAAAGCGAAAATTACGAAAGAAATGATAGTAGATACCGCTTTCGAGATTGTTCGAAAAGAAGGCGTAGATAAGATTACTGCTCGAAGGATTTCAGAACAATTAAAATGCTCTACGCAGCCGGTACTATATTATTTCTCAACTGTTGAGGATATTAAAAAAGCAGTGTATGCAAAGGCAGATGAATACCATACAGCTTATATTATGGGCACGGAGATGGATTATGAAAATCCTATGCTGGCAATTGGAATGAATTATATTAAATTTGCAATAGATGAAAGAAACCTCTTTCGTTTTTTGTTTCAATCAAACGAGTTTTCGGGAATAGGTATGTTAGACTTGTTGGAATCGGAAGAATTACTACCGATTCTTACAGTGCTACAAAGCGAATTGGATATGTCAATGGAAGATACGAAGGGGGTTTTTAGTACATTATTCATCTTTGCGCATGGATATGCAAGTTTGTATGCGAATAATACTATGGTTTATGATGAACGAAATGTAATGAAGGCACTTGAAAATATATTTTTTGGAGCAATTTGTGCTGTGAAAGGAGAACAAAATGAAAAAGATAATTGAAAAGCATGAGAATTTGGTTTGTTATTTACTAATAGCTATATATGTGGTAGTTAATTCTTATTGTATGCAGAATTTCGGATTAACAGATTATAGAAGTGCGATTATCAATACGTTATTTTCCATAGTATTAGTAGTGTTGATTATAAGTTCGAAACGTGTATCTTATTACGGATTAACCGGCGTAACAAACTTAAAAGGATATTTGTATTTTATTCCACTACTACTGATCGTATCGGTTAATCTGTGGAATGGTTTTAATATTAGTAATACTTCAAGCGAAATAGTATTTCATATATTAACAATGCTTAATGTCGGCTTTATAGAAGAAATTATTTTTCGAGGCTTCCTTTTTAAAATGATGGCAAAAAGCAATGTAAAAAGTGCGATAATCGTTAGTTCTATCACTTTTGGAATAGGTCATATTGTTAATTTGTTGAATGGGGCAGATTTCATTCCAACGCTACAGCAAATTTGTTACGCAATGGCAATTGGATATTTGTTTGTAACTATATTTTACAAGAGCAAGTCACTTATTCCATGTATAGTAGCGCATTGTTTCATCAATGCTTTTTCGATATTTAATGTTGAAAATAAACTATCACTGTACATAGTACCTATATTTTTAGTTGTTGTTCCGCTTGCTTATGCCATCTACATAAATAAGACAATTAAAGAATAGGAGAGATTTTAACCGGAAGACAGGCGAAAATTCTTTAGGCTACAATCAATAGCGGTGTAAACGAAAAAGCAGTCTTAAACAATTAGAAAAACTGCCCTTTCGTTTGCACCGCATTTGATTTTGCCAAAGTGAACAAAGTAAGCGTCCGTGTAGCCGATATGTATGGACTTTCAATTCTTGTTCTTTTCCATAATGCAAAAGGAATTCTAGGATTCTCTGCATTGTTGCACAGTGATTTTGCAAAATTTTTGTACGACAAATAAACCTCATCGCTGAGGCTTTTTAAAAATATTTAGTTGGTAGATTTTAGATCCGTAACGGCATTCTTTGTTGTGGTTTTCCAAGATTCCCACCACAACATTTACATACTGTAACTTTGATACCATAAAGAGTTTCCAGTATCTGTGGTGTTTCCATATCTTTCAGCCGAGACAGATACTGCTTACAACCAAGAAGATTCCTGCATAGTGTCAGATGCTTAACTTTACATCGGGTACACAGTAAACCATAGTGTCTGATCCTAACAAAGCGTTTTGGAGGTACATGCATAAGGAATCTGCGAATAAATTCTATTCCGGAAATGGTGAATTCTTTCCATTTACCAGCTTCACGATAATCTTTCACATAGTAAGTAACGGTATCTTCGTCCATGCGAATGATGCGGTGATTACTGATAGCGATTCTATGTGTGTACTTCCCAAGGTAGTTGATGACAGATTGGGCACCATTAAAGGTTTTCTTGCAGTGGGGAATCCAGTCTTTTTCATAACAGGTATTTAGCAGTTCCTTGAAGTTGTAGTGGTTGCGATATTTTTCACTACTACCATGAAACTGAAGCTTGTTTTCATCCCACAAGGTTTTTAGTTCATCCAGATATTTACCCCGAAACAGCTTTGATAACACTTTTACGGGAAGGAAGAATTCTTCTCCTTTATCACGCCACTGATTTTTAGAAGTTAGACCACCACCAAGCAGAATTACATGGATATGCGGGTGGTAATTCATTTCAGATCCCCAAGTGTGCAAAACACAAATATAGCCGACTTTTGCACCAAGATGTTTTGAATCTGCTGTAAGTTCGTTGATGGTGGATGACACAGAATGGTACATTGCATCATAGAGAAGTTGCTGGTTACTGTAGATTAAAGGATTTAATTCTTGTGGAACAGTAAATACTACATGAAAATAAGGTGCTTCCAGAACATCTTCACGACGTTTATCCATCCATTTTTCTTTGGGCAGAGCCTGACACATGGGACAGCATCTGTTACGGCAGGAATTATAGTGGATTTGCATATGTCCACAGTCTTCACACATACTGACATTTGCACCATAGGCTCCAGTCTTGCAGTTAATGATACAGTGGGCAACCTTTGCCTGCTGTGGAGAAGGTGCATATTTTTCTAGGTATCTCGGATAAAAACGAAGAAAGATATCTTGTATAGTAGGCTTACTCATTGGCGTCACCTGCATTTTTGTCAAAAGGACTTTTTACTCCGAGCAAGGCTTTATTGCTGATGTGTAGATATATTTCTGTGGACTTAGGAGAACGATGCCCTAATAATGTTTGAATATATCTTATATCAACGCCATCTTCTAAAAGATGTGTAGCAAAACTGTGCCTGAGACAGTGTGAGTGGACATCTTTTGGCAAGCCAGCTCTTTCTACTGATTTACGCATTTCTAATCCAGTAGCAGATGGTGTGAGATACTTGCCTGTCCATTGATTGGGAAAAAGTATATCTCGTGGTTTTCCACATTTAAACCAGTATTCCGTAAGTATGTCCAATGCTCTTTGTGACAAGAGTGCATAACGTGAAGTATGGTTCTTAGCGGAATGAATATAAATCTGCATATTTGTTCTGGAAATGTCATCATAGTGTAAATGAAGTACTTCCGAAACACGTAATCCAGATGAATACATGATGGCAAAAATGGCTTTGTATTTTAAGTTAGGTGTAGCACCAAGAAGTTTTTCTATTTCTTCGCGGGTCAGAACCCTTGGGATGGCATAATCATTGATGGCTCTTGGAACTAAGTTGTCATCCCAAAGCTTTCCTAAAACTCGTTTATAGAAAAAGACAAGAGAACCATTTTTGTTGTTCAGGGTAGAGGCTTTGTCGCCTTTTGATTTTAGGAATAAAAGATAATCTCGAGCATCTTCACATGTAAGTTCCTCCGGATGTTTTTGTATGAATTCCAAAAACTGAATAACATTATTTTTATAAGTTCGGATAGTTCCCAATTTAAGATTTCTAAGTTTACCAATATCTTCGATTTTATTAATATATGATTCGTACATAAAATAACCTCCATGAAATAAAGTAGTAATAAAAACAATAGTGACTACCTATCATGGAGGTGCATTTGCGAAATAAAACTGCTTGTGTAAGCAGTCTAAAGATGATATTCTTTTCATAGGCAGTCGTTGGGATTAAGCCCGTGTGTGAAGTTTGTTATTGTTCGCACTTTAACAATACTATCTTGGGACAATCCTGTCACTGTCTATTTTTTGAAGAGGTAGAAAAACTGCGCCACAGCCTTGGCAGGCCATCGCGCAGCGATTTTGTTCAATTTCAGTTTTCAAAAGTATAAAAATGATAGAGACGCTTCATAGAAATTGGTTTCTAAGAAGCGCCTTTTTTGTTCTTATCTTTTAGTTGGATCGGTAAAGTGCATTTCGAGCATATGGCTGTACTCTGGTAGCTGACGCATATAAGGTTGGTATGCTTCCAAAATCAACTGTTTCTCTAATGGGGTTGAAATATAAATATCATGGCAATGGCCTCTGGATTCTAATACATCACAGGCTATTTCATATAATAGTTGGTCACACAACCTTTCAGCTGTATCAATGACTTCGGGTTGCATCACGAAATCACTCATATCTTTTGTAAGGCCGGTGATTAAAATGTATCCGAGTTTATCGGACCATATAAGATCCAGTGTTCTGCTGTTCTTGATATAATCGGAAAAAACAGCTTTTACTTTTTCGATAGCATCCAATTGTTCTTTTGTGTACTTCATATAGATTCTCCTTGTAAAAATATTTTTGGCATTATGCCATAGAGAATTATAAATTGTAGAGGAAGCAATGAACAGGTCATATTAGTTCTATCCGTTAGAGATTATAGTTCCAGTTTTTCTTTTTCTTGGGTCTGTTCTTTTCCTAAAATAGTGTTTACGTTGGAATGAATGGTCTGTAATTCACGGAGCTTTGCGCGTGAAAAGGAGTAGTCTTCATATTCATGATTCTTCTTTTTGGTTAATTCTTCTTTTTTTGAACGAAGCTGTTTCATGGAAGGCACCTTTTCACCATTGGTTAACTGTTTCAATTCTTTGCGGGCTGCTTCGTATAACATGATTTCTGATTCGTGTTCTTCGCGAAATTTCTTTTTGTTCTTAGCTTTTAGATATTCTCCATATACTATTTTGTAAGTAAGATACTGACCACTATTTTTAATAAGCAGATTTACTGTCTTTAATCGATCTTCTGTATCTTTTAGCGCTATACGTTTCTCATCAAAATCAGATTGTGTGGAAGTGAGCAAATGCTCCAATTCTTCTAAAGTTCCAATACCATTTTCCTGTAAAAAAGCAAGCGTCTTTGACATCTGTTGCAGATTACCAACCTTGACTTTTTGCGCATAGAAACGATTCTGTTGTGCTTTGATATTGGCTTCAATATCCACAATGAGACGGATGGATTTTGATGATGGCGTGTGTTTAGTTGTAGAAGTTTTAGCCTCAGAAGTAGCAGTAATATCGATGGTAGGTATCTTCTTTTTCAACAGAAAATCTTGAAGATATTCTTTTTCAAAATTAGTTCCGAGTTGTCGTCCACGGATAGGTCTGTCTTTGTCTGGCAATTTATAGCTGATTCGTCCACGACTTTCATGTACTGCAATTCCATAATTTTCAAATAGCTTTTTCTGAAATTCTTCCATAGAATTGCTATCATTCAGAGTGGTAATAATAACTCTGCGAAGAAATCCATTCTCTGTCTCAAATTCTGTTTTGTCCGGAGAAATGCCGGCCTCAATTTTTTTGTTGTTTTCCGAATCAAGTTTTGCCTGACCTTTACGCTGCGCCCAATATTCTCGGTCAGTGATTCTAATTTTGGCAGGCGATAGTAAATCGACCTGATAGAATTGTTCCCTTTGACAGAGAATCATAGTTTCCTGTTTCAAGTATTCCAACATTTTATTTGTGGAACGATGTTTATTTCCGGCTTTGACATCTCCCGGACGTTCCATAAAAGATTGCTGTGGAACATCGTATTTTCTGACGCTATTGATAACAATGTGTACGTGGATATTTCCGGCACTATTATGACCATCTGGATGGGTACAAATGATAGTCTGATGACCAGGAAAATTCCTTGAAGCAAATTCTTTTCCTAATTCCTGAGCACGTTCAGGAGTAAGACCATTTTCATCTTTATCACGTGGGTCGAAGCTGATGATGTAGTGATGAGCTTTGACTTCGGAGCGTGTGTTGTTTTTCTTAAAGTATGCATTGGTTGATTCACATTCTCTACCGAAATTGAACGGATCACAGTTGAGACCATCCAGTAAGTATTCCTCACGTGGAATCATTTGGCCATACTCATTCAGAATCGGTTTGTTTGTAAATTCATCATGTTTAAAGCAGAGATAGTCCGTTGCTGCATCATAATTAGAATTACGGATTTTGATATGTTTAATTATTGCCACGATACTCACCTGCCATTTCTTTTACATCTTCTCTGATGGATCTTAATTCCGTAATACATTGCAAAAGTTCTTTTCGCAACGAGAGATTTATAGCACCGCCTTCGTTGAGATGACGGGCTATCTGATTGAGGTTGCTACCTATTTTCCCAAGATTAGAAAGAGCAGAAAGTAATTCGGGATTGTCGAAAACATTCTCTTTCTTTAAGATGATTCGTTTATTTGTCGCAAGAGAACGACAATATTCGGATACAGACATTTTTGCCTGTGATGCTTCGGATTCAATAATTTCATACAATTCTTCGGTAACTCGGAATCCGATGAAGCGCTCTTTGACGGGCGGAAATTCTTTCTTTTTGCGTGCCATTAAAAATGCACCTCCTTTGATAAGTTGGAAGACTTAGCAAAACTGTGACCGCGCAAGCAGGAACCAAAAACGAGGGTTTGGGGAAGCGTAATCACCAACAAGTTACCATGTGGAAAAATGATGAAAATTCATTTTTGTTTAACATGGTGGAACTTGCTCTAAGTTAGAAAAAAGTCTTCTACCTTATTTATGGGGACGGAAACAGACTGTTCCAACGATAAAAATATAGAAAAAGTGGTTTACCATATAAGTTTTCTCCAACAGCTTCTGCTATTGTAATAGACAGTAATAATTTCTGATGCTACAATAATGGAGTACAATTGGCATGGCTTGTTGCCTCTTTTTTTTACTCAAGACATTCGCAACTCCGAAGCAAAATACATCGGAATATACAATCTAAATAAAATACAATTTTCCAGATACAATAACTATATGTGTATCGGAAATGAGGTGTATTTTACTTGGTTGATGAGAACTATATTATAGATAGAATAGAAAAACTTTGTGAGGAGAAGCAGATTAGTCGTTATCGTTTAGCACAAAAAGCGGGGATAGCACAATCGTCGATTTCAACATTGTTGAATCGTAAGAGTATTCCTACTATACAAACATTGGAAAAGATTTGTATGGGATTGGATATCACCCTTGCACAATTCTTTGCTGGAGATAATATGATGCCAGATTTAACAGAAGAACAAAAAGAACTTCTGGCTATATGGAACGATATGGATGAGCAGGGAAGAGCGTTAGCAAAAGCATATATGAAAGGTATCATTAGATCATGAGAGCAGCCAAATTGTAGGTTGCTCTTTTTATTTTGGGAGAGAAGAACGATATGAAGAAGAAACTTATTCTTATGTTATTAGCAGGGTGTATAGTGTTAAGTGGATGTGGGGCAAAGGAAAATTCTGAAAGCCATCAGGACAATGGTGTGGAAGAAAAGGAAGAATTCCAAATTGAAGTAGAATCAAAAATTGAACAAAAGGAGTGTTTCCTTTGTGGAGATGCAGACGACAGTTTGATGGGCTATTATTCAAAAAAGGAAAGTATAGGAATTGTACATCTGAATTCATTGTATATATCAGAAACACGAGTAAGAGATTTTGATGACGATGGGAATGAATTATTTCAGCAGAAAGGATCCTCTACAATGAGGAATTCTTTCGGAGATGGTTATGGTTCTGTGACGATTAATGGAAATCCAAACAGGGGATATACCAATGTAGATGTTAGCGTGTCGGACAAAGATGAAGTGGATTTTGAATTGTTGGGAGAGCGTCTGTGTCAGACTTGTCTTGATACGTTAACAGGTTTTTACGAAGACCAAATTAACTATGGAGACGAAGAAAATAATGGTTGTTCCGGGTACTGTCTGATAGATTTTCAGACAAAAGAATTGTACACGTTATCTGAACCATATCGTGGTTATACGATAGATGATTATTATGTGAAATATGATATCTGGAAAGAAGGAGGTAGTAGTGATTCGCACAGGATCAGTTTGTTTATTGCTTATTTGCCAGAGAGAGTAGCGGAAGAATCATTTGAATAGATGCCTTTTTCAAATAATGAAATAGACACAAATAATTTGTTTGATTTGCTGCGATAACGCAGCGTAAATTTATAAAACACTTGATTTTTCGCAGCACATATGATATATTTGCAATGAGGTGATTTGATGCAAACTTTAGGGGAATACTTAAAAGCGGTTCGTAATGAACGTGGATTAAGTCAGTATAAGGTTTATGAAAAAACAGGAATAACAGATTCTAGGTTGTCAAAAGCAGAGAATGGTGCTTGGAATAATATAAAGCTTTCAGAATTAAAAAAATTAGCTGAATTATATAATGTTCCGATAATTCCTATTTGCATGATGGCAGGTTTTTTTGATGAGTCAGACATTGAAGAATATCATTCTGGATTTAAAAATGTTACCTTGCTGAGTGATGAGGACAAGCGACACATTCAGGCAGAAATTGATTATATCTTAAAAAAGAAAGAGGGATAGAATATGATTTTTAGACTTGGAGAATTGTTTTGTGGTCCTGGTGGAATCGCTTGGGGAGCGACGAATGCTACAATTGAAAATCCCGATTTTAAAATAGTTCATCAGTGGGCAAATGACTATGATGAGGCGACTTGCGAAACTTATCGACATAATATCTGTCCTGAATCACCACAAACAGTTTATCATGAAGATATACGTAAATTTGATATGACTAAACTTGCGGATATTGATGCTTTGGCATTTGGTTTCCCTTGCAATGATTATAGTGTAGTTGGTGAACAGAAAGGTATGGATGGAGTTTATGGACCACTGTATTCCTATGGTGTTAAAGCACTAAAATTGTTTCAACCAAAGTGGTTTTTGGCAGAAAACGTGGGTGGTTTAAGAAATGCGAATGAGGGCAAAGCATTCTCAAAAATTCTTTCCGAATTGCGAGATGCTGGATATACTATTACTCCCCATTTATATAAGTTTGAGGAGTATGGGATACCGCAAGCTAGACATAGAATTATAATTGTTGGAATTCGTAATGATATTAAGGTGACATATAAGGTGCCATCAACGGAACCATATAAGAATGTAGATAATACATGTAGAACAGCGATTGAAGTGCCCCCAATACCTGAGAACGCATTAAATAATGAGAGAACAAAACAATCTGCTGTAGTAGTTAGAAGATTGGAACATATATTGCCAGGCCAAAATGCCTTTACAGCAAATTTACCAGAAGATTTGCAACTTAATATTAAAGGTGCAAGAATCAGTCAAATATATAAGCGCCTTGATCCGGATAAGCCATCATATACGGTAACCGGAAGTGGTGGCGGTGGGACTCATATTTATCATTGGGAAGAGCCGAGAGCGTTAACTAATCGAGAAAGAGCAAGACTTCAAACGTTTCCAGATACATACGAGTTTAAGGGAAGTAAAGAAAGTGTTCGTAAACAGATTGGAATGGCGGTTCCATGTAGAGGAGCGCAAATAATTTTCGAAGCTATTCTAAAATGTTTTGCAGGTATAGATTATCCTTCGACTAATGCAAATATTAATGAATAAAATAATACCAATGTTTCCATCTATGAAAACATTGGTATTATTTTATTTATTTACTGAAAAATCCATATAGAATTGTTCGTCATCAATCTTATAAAATGTAACATCAGTTCTGCCATATGAAATGAGATCTTTTGCGTGAACATAGGAACCGTTATTGAGTTTTAAACGCCTCCTAAAATATTCGCCTAACTGTGCATTGCTTGCTGGAGTAGTGATTGCTTTGTCATTTTGCTGTTCTACACGAAGAAGCAAGGCACAATGGTCATCAGTAAGGACAATAAAGTGTTGTTTGTTGAGAGGAAAGAATCCGCTTTTTGCTATCTTTGATGGTAAAGGTATGTAAGCTTCATTTCTGTTCCGCTTATTTCTCTGTCCCCAATTTAATCCTGAACGTTTTCCTGTTTCGTTTCCCTTGCTTGTGAGTAAGGATAGAACGATTCTGTTCTGCGCATCTAAAGTGTCTGATTGTGAATTTTTATTTATAGGAGATTGATATATTATGATATCTTCTTCTATTTCTGAATATGTGCAGTAAGCAGAGCGTCTGACTGCTTCTTCAAAAACTGCGTATGCCTCCAAAGCAGAAATCTCATGAATAGTTTCATGCAGATTCTGGAGAAAAGAATTTTGGGTAAATTCTAATTCACCAGAAAATGCGCAGACTGGAATGCCATTATTCAACCACACATACACATTATTTTTTAATGCTGGCTGATTGTATATGTAGCTACAGGAAAAGTTTCCAGAATTGCTTGAATATCGGTTGCCATGCAATTTCTTAAACACCTCATGGTAAGCAACACTGATTCCTTCATCAACAGTTGTGCCAATAATCAGTTCAATAGAAATTCCAGAGATATTTTGCTCGTCATAACTTTTGAGAAGCCAGGAAGCCATGGCGGGTGTGGCATGCGCGGATAATATACAAAGATGGTCAGCCCCCATTTTGATTG
>OIZR01000266.1_pt1 | contig 45089 bp, 40 predicted proteins | sample 1588591 | NCBI WGS metagenome assembly OIZR01 (sample SAMN03283249) | human gut metagenome | biome: human-associated habitat; material: feces | host: Homo sapiens | place: USA | collected 2013 | reverse complement strand
ATTTCTTTGATTCCTGCATAAAATGTATCCCTGGCTTATAGTGGATTTTACAGTCTGGCTGCGCGTCCTTCTGACAGAATTCGAAATGTACCTGTTTCTATCCATGTCCATGAGCCATCTCACTGGCTCTCCCAAGGAAAACTTTAATCCTATACGCCGTATCATAAGGTGTCATTTTACTTTGTAGTAATAAAAAAATAAAATACACCATAAAGCATATTGACAAAAGCAAAAGAATATGTTAAATATGTATTATACACACGAGTTTATAAAATGACTCATTGTGCACTATTTCTTCAGTCAAGAGGAGGTATGTATGAAGCAAAAACTGAATATTGGATTTGTAGTTACATATTCCGGGAGGTGGCCTAAGGAACTTCCGGAGAAACGAAACAGGGAATATGGAGACTGGCTGGAAGCGAATCTGAAGGAAGCTTCCGTAATACGTGCATCAGTCATGGGCTGCAGCCGGGAAACGGTAGAGCAGGTGACAAAGGAATTCAAGGAACAGGAAGTTGATGTAATTGTCATGGTTTACGGAGCGTTTACGGGGGATGATGTGGCTTCTTACCTGACGGAGATGCTGAAAGTACCGATCATTCTGTGGGCGCCCTACGAGGTACCATTTGAGAAGGATGACAGACTTTATTCCAACGCCCTCTGTTCTATGACCATGAACGCAGCAGCGGTGCGCAGGCTTGGGGCTGTCTGTCATACGGCGTACGGGAGTCTGGACGATGAGAGAGCAGCTTCAAAAGTGAAGAATCTCCTGAGGGCTTACCATACGATTAAGGCGATGAAGCATACTAATCTGGGTCTGCTTGGATATCGTCCAACCGCATTTTATAACTGCAGCTTCGATGAAAGCCTGATACGAAGAACGTTTGGTGTAAAGATCGAAGAGACAGATTTAAAGGTAGTATTTGACAAAATGGATGCTCTTCCTGCAGAGGCCTGGGAGGCCGATATGAAGAAGATGGAAGAGTCATACAGCACAGAGAAATTGCCGGAAGGACATCTGGAAAATCATTCAAAGCTTTATCTGGCACTGAAAGAGGTTATGAGAGACCAGCAGTATGATTTCGGAACGCTGAAGTGCTGGCCTGAGATGGGAAACTTACATACAACACCATGCGCGGTTCTGGGACGCCTGGCAGATGACGGAATCAATATCGGATGTGAAGGTGATGTCGATGCAGAACTGACTCAGATGGCAGAGTACTATCTGACGGGAGAACCAAGCTTTATAACGGATCTGATTAATATCGATGAGGAGAAGAATGCTATCACATTCTGGCACTGCGGCAATGCTGCCCCGTCCTTATGCAATCCGAAATATGAAATCGAGATGTGTAATCACCCGTTGGCGGGACAGGGAACCGCATTTTATGGAGCGCTGAAGCCAGGAAAAGTTACAGCGGCCAGATTCAGTAATATTGATGGCCAGTATAAGCTGTTTTTACTGAAAGGCGAAGCGGTTGACATGGACCGGTACACGAAGGGAATCATGGCAAATGTGAAGGTGGAACGGCCGGTCAGAGAAGTGATAGAACGAATTATCGATGAAGGAATTCCACATCATTACAGCCTTGTATGGGAAGATGTGGCTGAGGCCATGAAGCAAGTGTGCAGCCTGCTTAATATACCGGTAGTCGAGGTATAAAGATATTGGCAGACAGCAGAATACGTGAATACATGGTTGACAACTCCTGGTACTGTATTTTATAATGTTATATATACACACGAGTTTATATCAAGGAGAGTTGTGCAGATGAACCAAAACGGGGAACGCGTAACAAGGGCAGACGTAGCGAAAGAGGCTGGCGTCAGCGAAACCATCGTATCATATGTAGTGAATAATAACCGCTATGTAGCGAAAGATAAACGCACCAGAGTGGAAGAAGCGATTGCGAAGCTTCATTATCGGCCGAACAACGTGGCAAGAGCGCTGAAGGGGAAAAGAAGCAACCAGCTGCTTTTCATCGCGGATCAGATTACGAATGAGTATTTCAGCCGTATTGTCAGCGAAATGGATAAATACGCATATGAAGCCGGATTCCTGATTTCACTCTGCGCGAACCGCAATACTCCGGAATTTGTGTCCCAGGTTATCAGCCGTCAGTATGACGGAATTATCATTAGTTCTACCAGTATTCCCATGGGATATGTCGAGCACTTCAGTAAGGCCGGGATTCCGGTTCTCTTATTTGAACACCGCAGACACGATAAATTACCTGAGAACGTAGCGACTCTGGCATCGGGACTGTATCCGGGAGCCAGAATGGGAGTTCGCCATCTGATAGAAACCGGAAAAAAGAATATCATCTATATCGACCGTATCAGCCGTAGGGGAAATGTAAGCGGACCAACTGATTTAAGGCTCAGCGGCTATCTCGACGAAATGCATGAGAACGGTCTTGAGGCAGGAAGCCATACAATTATTTCAGGCTGTCATAATGAAGAGGAATTGGCACAGGCGGTGACAGATAAGATTTCCAGCTGCCGTGTAGATGGAATTATTGGAAGAAATGATATGGTGGCTTGCATTGCCATGAAAGCTGCGATTAATGCAGGTCTCATGGTACCGGAGGAGATTGGAGTAGTCGGATTTGACAATTCCAGTTTAAGCCGGTTCTGCAGCCCGACACTGACAACACTTGAGATGCAGAGGGAAGAGATCAGTAAGGCTGCAATTGAAATGATGACAGGAATGATCGGAGGTGAACGGCCGGAAAACGCTCAGTTTGAAACGAAACTGATTGTACGGGACAGCACACGAACTGCGAATAATTTATAAAGACAGCAGTTCTGCTGCGAGGTGTACACACGTGTGTACAAGTATTGAGGGAAAAGTATTTGCAGTGGGGACGAGGGTTTTTATAATATTAGATAAAGAGCTAAAATGGAAAGAAAGAGAGGGTATTTACATGAAAAAAAGGTTAATGGCACTTACAATGGCGGCGGCAATGGTGTTTACAACTGCATGTTCAGGCGGAGGAACTGCAAGTCCGACGGAAGCGGCAAAGACAGAGGCGGCGAAGACGGAAGCAGCGAAAACAGAGGCTGCATCAACAGAAGAACAGACTACAGAAGCAGAGATTACCGAACCGGTTACAATCAAGTTTGCTAACTATGCGCTTCTGGAGCAGGGATATGAGGAGTTCTGGAATGGTGTGAAGACAGATTTCGAAGCCAAGAATCCGAATATTACGATCGAATGGGTAACAGCTCCTTACGGAGAGATTGTAAATCAGGTAATCAACATGGCCGGAGGCGGCGACCGCATCGATATGATATTTGGTGAGATCGGCTGGGTGCCAGGTCTTGCGGATGCAGGGCTGACCATACCGGTGGACGAAGTACTGCCGGCAGATTATCTGGCAGATTTCTATCCGGCGATCCTGGATTCGTTCAATATTGACGGAAAGCCTTACGGACTGCCGATGTATGTTTCTCCATACGTACTCTATTACAATACGGAACTGTTTGAGCAGGCAGGCCTGGATCCGAATTCACCGCCCGCTACCTATGATGAAATGCTTGAATATGCGGAAAAGCTTTCCCAGCTGAAGGATTCCAACGGAAATCCGGTTTATGCATTTGGTCAGACGACAGCTTCTGTACCGGTATCCGGTTCCTCGATCAATGGTATGATCTTTAACTTCGGCGGAACACTTCTTGCCGATGACGGAAGCCTCAGTATCGACAATCAGGGCTTTAAAGACAGCATCACTATGCTGAAGACGTTAGATGAAAAGGGATACAATCCTCAGAATGCCAAGTTAAAAGATTTGAGAAACTTATTTGCTTTAGGACAGCTGGCAATGTATTACGACCAGTCCTGGGGATTTAACGGAATTCAGTCTATCAATCCGGACGCAAAGAAATTCACCGCTTCTGCAAAGCCTTTGGCAGGCGGATCCGGAACAGGAGAAAGCATTCTTCAGGCTCACTGTCTGATGTATGTTGACAACGGTGATGCACAGAAGGCAGCCTGCAGCAAGCTTACCCAGTATCTGGTTACCTCTGAAGTATTAAATGATTATTTAGCAAATATTACTCCGGCGTATCCGGCTAAGAAATCAATGGAAGGCGCGACAGGCACAAATCCTGTTCTTGCAGGTGCAGCTGGTTCTGCTGAGAATGTAAAAGCGCAGGTTTTCGTACCTCAGATCAGTGATTTAAATCTGGAGCTCTGTACGCTGGCACAGGCAGTTACAGTATCCGGCAAAGATGTGGACACTGCAATTGAAGATTTTAGAAAAGCAGCAGAGGCTATTCTTGGAAATTAGTAGAATGTAATTGGAGGGACTCGTATGAATCGTGGCAGAGGTCTTACCAGAACGACGAAAGATAAATTATTTTCGCTGCTCCTGGCACTTCCGGCGGTAGTCATGACCGTAGTATTTATCCTGGTACCGGTTGTGGATTCCATTATAAAGAGTTTTACGAAATATCAGATTAAAAATATTATCAGTGGAAAACCAGGAACATGGAATAATTTTGGAAATTATATCAAGTTATTTCAGAATGCAAAACTGCCGCAGGCGATTACGAATACATTTATTTTTGTAATTGTTGTAGTGCTGAGTGCCTTCATATTGGGGATGGCGCTGTCCCTCATTTTAAATGGAGGAGTAAAAGGCGCAAAAATTATTCAGGGTGTCATGATGACACCCTGGGTAATCCCCACAGTCATTTCAGCCCTGATCTGGATGTGGCTGTTTCAGCCCCAGTATGGCCTGATCAAATACCTGGCGTCACTGGTAACTGGCGGAGCTGTCAGTAATCTCGCAGTGTTGAATAACCCAAAGACGGCTTTAATGGGAATCAGTGTTGCGGCTCTCTGGAAACAGGTTCCGCTCATGACGCTTCTTCTTTTAGCAGGTCTTCAGAATGTGTCGGAAGAACTGCTGGAGGCAGCTACAGTCGATGGCGCAAACCGCGTACAAAAATTCTTTCATATCACCCTTCCCAGCATGAAGAGTGTAATCAGCATTGCGGTTTCCATGTCGATTATTGAGAATTTTAAACAGTTCCCATTGTTCTGGACGATGACTGGCGGAGGCCCGGATGGGGCTACAACAACCCTGGCGATCTTGAGCTACCGGGAGGCGTTCGTTAGTCAGGATCTGGGATCAGGCGCAGCCGTTACGACAGTATGGATGCTTTTGATGATCGGTGTTATCTTTATTTACAATAAAGTCTTAAACTCAAAAGCAGATGAATAGGAGGGGAAGAAGATGAAGAAAAAGCAAACCGCGTTAAACTGTCTGCGGTATTTTATCCTGGTCCTGATTCTCATATTCCTGTTGTTTCCAATCTACTGGATGGTAGTGACCGCGTTAAAGACCAATATGGAGGCGTATCTATTCCCTCCGACCTTTGTACCTCAGAGTCCGACTATGGCTAGCTTTAAGAGCTTGCTGACCGTTAACAATCAGTTTTTTGTTTACTATAAGAACAATTTCATTGTATCCGGTTTTTCTGCATTGATTTCTACGTTCATTGCGCTGATCTCCGGATATGCACTTTCCAGATTTCATTTTAAATGGAACCGGTGGATCATGGCGGCATTAATGTCTTCCCAGATGTTTCCGGTTGTCAGCCGAATGATTTCACTCTACGGACTTCTCGGAAAGGCTCATTTGATTAATACGAGAGCGGGCCTTATTATGGCAGTGGTTGCAGCACAGATCCCATTCTGTGTTATGCTGATGGCCAGCTTCTACGATGGAGTGCCTCATGAGATTGAAGAGGCGGCAACGGTTGATGGTTCCAAACGTTTTCAGACATTATTCGGGGTGGTGATTCCACTTGTGAAACCTGGTATCGTTGCAGTTGGAATTTATTCATTTCTTATGACATGGGATGATTATCTCCATGCGGCAACCTTGATTCAAACAGATTCCTTAAGAACCCTGTCTGTAGGAATAGCCCTTCGCTATCTGGGAGAACTTTCCTATGACTGGTCTTTAGTCAATGCAATTTCAGTGGTAGGTGCACTGCCTATGATTCTGCTTTTTGTCTTCTTCCAAAAATACATGGTAAAGGGGCTTGTGGCAGGTGCTGTAAAGGGATAATAGAAAAAGGAGAAATCAGACTATGATAGTAACAAACAAAGAAAATCTAATCAGAGCATCAAAAGGAGGATATGCAATACCGGCCATCAACACACAGGGAGGAAATTTCGACATTATCTGGGCTGTCTGCCAGGCGGCAGAGGAACTGAAGTCCCCGATTATGCTTGCCCATTATGTTTCGACCGGGGCGTACTCCGGTAATGACTGGTTTGTAGAGGTGTGCAAGTGGTGCGGCAGCCGTGTATCGGTACCGGTTTCCATCCATCTCGATCACGGTGACAGCTTTGAACGCTGTATGGAGGCACTGAAGCTGGGATTTACGTCGGTCATGATAGACGGTTCGACGAAGTCCGTCGAGGAGAACGCTGCGATTACCAATGAAGTGATCAAAGTGGCCAAATGCTTCGAGGTTCCGGTTGAGGCGGAAATAGGAGAACTGCTTCGACTCGACAATTTGGGAACGGTAATGGAGAATAAGAACATTGTTGATCCGGAGGAGGTCAGACATTTCCTTGACTTATGCCAACCGGATTCGCTGGCAATCGGTATCGGAAATGCGCACGGATATTACAAAGGGGAGCCGGAAATTCATCTGGATGTTCTGGAGGCTGTCCGCAAGTTTACAGATATACCGCTTGTGCTGCATGGCTGCACGGGAATGAAGGAGGATGTGATTCGGGAAGCGATTAAGCTAGGCGTTGCGAAGATCAATTTTGGAACAGAGATCAGATATAAATACGTAGAGCACTACGAGGAGGGACTTAAGAATCTCGATCACCAGGGACATTCCTGGAAATTATCCCAGTATGCAAATGAAAAATTAGTGGAAGATGTAAAGAAAATTATACTTTTGGCGGGTTCTGACGGAAAGGCGTAATGGCAGTATGAAAAAACCTAATATCATATTTTACTTTACGGACCAGCAGAGATGGGATACCATTGGCTGTTATGGCCAAAAGCTGCCGATTACTCCCAATCTTGACCGTTTGGCGCAGGAGGGTGTCGTATTTGAGGAAGCATATACGGCACAGCCTGTGTGCGGTCCCTGCCGGGCTCTTTTTCAGTCGGGGAAGTACCCGACTGAATTGGAGTGTTGGCGTAATAATCAGGCGCTTTCTCCGGAGGTGAAGACGGTAGCAGACTATCTTACGGAGGCTGGCTACCAGACCGCCTATGTTGGAAAATGGCATTTGGCGAGCGGAGGAAATCGGTTTGGAGAAGGAGAGGATGACTACAAGACAAAGCCTGTTCCGTTAGAAAGGCGCGGAGGCTACAGGGGATTCTGGAGGGCTTCCGATGTATTGGAGTTTACTTCCCACGGATACGGCGGTTATGTATACGATGAAAATAACAAGCGCCATGATTTTGATGGTTACCGTGTAGACTGTATCACAGACTATGCGCTTGAGTTCTTAGATCAGTATGACAACAAGGAACCGTTCTTTATGACAATATCCCATATTGAACCCCATCATCAAAATGACAGGGAGCATTATGAGGGGCCGGAAGGTTCGAAACAGCGGTTTGCGGATTTTGAATTGCCGGAAGATTTAAAACTGCCTGGCAGCAATGCCGCGGAAGAGTATGCCGATTATCTCGGGTGCTGTAAAAGCCTTGATGACAATCTGGGCCGTCTGGTAGAAAAGTGCAGGGAACTGGGAATATACGAAAATACTATTTTTGTTTATGCATCTGATCATGGATCTCATTTCAAGACGAGAAACCGGGATTCCCATTTAAATGGATACGATGACTATAAGCGTTCCTGCCACTCGGCATGTCTGCACGTTCCTCTGATCATTGCAGGTCCCGGATGGCGCGGCGGAAAGCGGATAGAAGATCTGGTAAGCACGGCAAGTCTTCCGAAGACCTGGCTGGCTATGGCCGGAATTGACGTGGGGACGAGTATGACAGGTGAGAACCTGGCGGAGATCGCCGGCGGTACCGCAAAAACGCGCAGCAATGAAATCTTTGCGCAGATTAGCGAGAGCCGGGTCGGAAGATGCATACGGACGCCGGAATACCTGTACTCCGTATATGCGCCGGGAAAAGACGGAAAGACGTATCCGGGCAGCGATATTTACCAGGATGACTTCCTGTATGATTTGAAGGCGGATCCCTTTGAGCTGCATAATCTGGCGGGAGATGCCAGATATGCGGCGGTCAGAGAGGATCTGGCGGCTCGTCTGAAGAAGGCCATGGTTCAGGCTGGAGAAATGGAACCGGTAATTTTAGAAGCTGGAGAAAAAATTTAAAAGGTTAGAACATCTAGGAAAGGATTATTTATTTAATATGGATAAGAGAAACAGTGAGATTACGTACAATGAGATCTATAAACAGCCGGAGTCATTCGAGGCAATCAACAACACGCTTGAGGACATCTATGGTGTTCTTGACAAGGTATTCGCAGAAGATTACGATGAGCTGATCTTCACCGGCTGCGGCACCAGCCTCTATCTGGCCCAGGCAGCGGCCCACGCGTTTTCAAGCTACAACGCGATACCGTCAAAAGCGGTGTGCTGTTCGGAGCTTTATTATTTCCCGGAGACCTTTGTGAAGAACCGGAAGGTGCTTGTACTCCCGATTACGAGAAAGAGCTATACGACTGAAGTGCGCATGGCCATCGATAAAGTGAGAAGCTATCCTGGAGTAAAATCGCTGGCAATTACCTGTGATCAGGACAGCGCGCTCTACAATGACTTTATGATCCTTTCCCCGGATACGGCGGAGGACAGTGTAATCATGACCCGTTCTTTCACCAGCATGGTGTATTTGGCAGCTGTCATGGCAATGTATGCAGGCGGTAAGAAGGACGAGATCGCGGCCATGGCCGGCTACGGCGACAGCGCCCGGGACGCGTTAAAGAAGATGGATGATCTGGCAAAGAGTATCATCACAGAGTATGAGGGACTGAATCTGTTTATCACGCTTGGCCAGGGCATCAACTACGGCGTCGCCAACGAGTGCATGAACAAGATGAAGGAGATGGGACTCTCCAATTCGGAGGCTTACTTCTCACTGGAATACCGCCACGGCCCGATGAGCCTGGTAGACGAGAACACTCTGATTATCTTTTTAAGCCATTCTGAGACCGTAAAAGAGGATGCGAAGCTCCTCGCGCAGATGAAGGAATACGGAGCAGTAACTGTGGCAATCGGAAACACAGCTTCCGCAGATCTGAAAGACGCGGACTACTGCCTCGATCTGCCATATGGCTATAACGATACGCAGAATGCGGCAATTATTGGATTCATCGGTCAGTTTATAGGCTATTATATTGCAGAAAAGAAGGGGATTGATGCAGATACACCAAGGCATTTATCCCAGGCGATTGTGATATCCGCGTAGGCAATGAGCCATGCGAAAAACGGCAGATGGGAAATTGCGTTGTGCTTGCACAAAAGCAATTTTCTGTCTGCCGTTTTTCATAGGGCGAAGCCCGCGACCGAATGACCGAAGGTCATGAGGTGCATGGCGGACTTAGCTGTAAACCAATTCCCCATCTGCCGTGGGCGAGTAAATTTAATATTATAGTTGTTTTTCGTAATAATTGTTCAGATTCTCGTTAGTATTTGCCAGAATCTGTCAGATTATTATAAGGGTTTATTAAAGTCTTCCGTTTGAAAATCTGTTACAATAGAACCAGTAAAACAAAAAAAGTCTGAAACCGAAAAGAAAGGAGCAGATGCAATGAAAAAAATAAAGGTTATAAAACTAATGAAATGGTTTATCGTTCTGACAATGGTACTCTGTATCTGTTCCGGTTTCGTTGTTGCCGGTAAGGGATATTCCATGTACCGGAACGCGCTGGATCAGATGAGTCTGGCAGATAAAGTTGAGTTCATCCAGGATAAGGAACATTATACGACATTTGAAGAACTGCCGGAGGTGTATGTGAACGCGGTGGTTTCTGTGGAAGACCACAGATTTTACAATCACTCGGGAATCGATCTCATCGCCATCGGAAGAGCCGTGTTTAATGACTTGCGTGCAGGCAGGTTCGTGGAGGGCGGAAGCACCATCACCCAGCAGCTGGCAAAGAATCTTTACTTCAGCCAGGAAAAGGAGATGACGAGGAAAGCCGCCGAGGTCTTCATGGCTTTTGACCTGGAACGTAATTACAGCAAGGAAGAGATCCTGGAGCTGTATGTAAATACGATCTATTACGGAGACGGATATTACACCGTGGCCGATGCCAGCGAAGGTTATTTTGGCAAGGCGCCGGAAGAGATGAGTCAGTATGAGAGCACGCTTCTGGCGGGAATCCCGAATGCACCTTCCAGATATGCGCCGACAAAAAATCCCGTTCTGGCGGAAAAACGCCAGATGCAGGTGTTAAGACGCATGGAAGACTGTGGCTACTTCTCTACGGAAGAAGCGGAAACAGTGGCGGCACAGATGGTTGCAATCAATTAATCTGATTAAGTAAATATTGAGCAGCAGTTTATAGAAAATTATATAAAGGTTTAGAATGAAAAATGTGAAAGCCCTGCCTGATAGTGGAAAGATGCCGTGGTACTAATGAAAGATTAGTAAAGCGGCATCTTTTTTGGGGGAAATCTTTGCTTTTTCTGACGGCAATTTAATGCTATACTTTATAATGGAGTCTGCATGTTTGGAGGGGAAGGAGTATGAAACATACGGTATTTACGGCAACTATGGATGGAATTTCTGTAGAACGGGCGATTCGTGACAGTGAATTTAATATGGGGAATAAACACTGGCATGATGAATGCGAGATTCAATACATATTAGAAGGCAAACGTCATTTTTTTATTGATAACCAAAATTATCAGGTTCCGACCGGCTATGTAAGTATTATTGACGCGAAACAGATACATAGAACTACTTCTGATAAAGAAGTATATCATGAACGAATATTATTACTGATTGAAAAAGAGAAGTTTGCAGATGTCAGCCTGTTTTTTGGAATTGACTTAAACGATTTCTTTCAAAAGAACACTGGTATTCTTGAGATTCCGGAGAACGACCGCCTTTATATAGAAAAGATGATGTCTGATATAGCCTGTGAAATAAATGGAAAAGAAGATGGTTATCAGAACATAGTTCAGCTTAGAGTGGTAGAATTTTTTACTTATCTTATTCGCCTGAAAGCAAAGGGAATGAGAAGGGAAAAGGCGGCTGGGGGTATTGAAGGAAGCCGGATCGTTTATGAAGTTATTGAGTACATAAAAGAGAATTGTAAACAGGCAAAATCACTGGAGGAAATTTCGAAAAAATTTTATATAGACAAATACTATTTGAGCCGGATATTTAAAAAGAACACAGGGTATACAGTAAATGAATTTATTAACATACAAAAGATCAGAAAAGCCCAAAAGCTTCTTGAAGACACTGATTTTAGCATCGCCAGGGTTGCCGCCTTATCCGGGTATGATAATATCACATATTTTACTAAAATTTTTAAAAAATATATCGAATCAACACCACTAATATATCGTAAGAAAAAGATTGCTTACAAAGAAAGTTTGAGAGAAAAGAGTGGGATTTGAAAAAGTCAATATTGTGCAGAAAACGTAGAAAGCACCACTGTAATTGTGTGTATTGCGCGGCAATATTGACTTTTTCATTGCACGAATATATGATTTACTAACACATTAATAAAGAAAGGAAGACAGAGAGGATATGCATTTTATCGAATACATAAAGAATCATTTGAGCAGTATTCAGACCGAAGGTATTAACTGGAACTATGAGGACGGCTGTGTGATGTCAGGCAGTATTTTGATGTATCAAGTTACCGGTGATAAGTTTTATAAAGATGTGGTGGTAAAATATATAGATTCATTTATTAAAGAGGATGGCGGGATTAGAACGTATCATCCGGAAGAATACAACATAGACTCCATAAACTGTGGAAAGGCACTCTTTTTCCTATATGAGGAAACAGGTAAGGATAAGTATAAAAAGGCTCTTGATCTGTTAAGAAGTCAGTTAGACTCTCACCCCAGAACAAAAACCGGTAATTTCTGGCATAAAAAAATTTATCCCTGGCAGATCTGGCTGGATGGATTATATATGGCACAGCCGTTCTATATGACATATGAAAGAAAGTTTGGTGATCAAAAGAATTATGCCGATATTATCGATCAGTTTAAACATGTAAGAGAGCTGATGTTTAACGAAAAGAGCTCCCTGTATTACCATGGCTATGATGAGCACCGGGCGCAGGGCTGGGCAGATAAGGAAACTGGTTTGTCGAAGAATCATTGGCTTAGGGCTATGGGGTGGTATGTGATTGCATTAATTGATACCATTGATGAGATGAGAATGCCGGGTTCTCCGGAAGAAGAGTTGTTAAACAATATTTTTTGTGAAGCTGTGACTGGAATTATGAAATATCAGGATGCCGGGAGTAAACTATTCTATCAAGTGATTGACCGCAGCGATGTTCAGGGGAATTACCTCGAAACCTCAGGTTCAGCAATGGTTGCCTATGCTATATTAAAAGGATGTTGTTTGAATGTACTGGAACCGGAACTTTATGCGGGCGCTGGTGAAGAAATTTTGATGGCTCTATATCAGCAAAAACTGCTGCCATCCTCCAATGGTTTTGAACTGGTGGATATATGTAAAGTTTCCGGACTTGGGCCGGGAGATTCAAGAGACGGCAGTGTCGCATACTATTTGTCAGAGCCTGTTGTAAAAGATGATCATAAAGGAAGCGGTGCATTTATTATGGCATTTGCATGGCTGCTGGTATGGAAGAATAAACAGGGCATTTCGATTCGAGAGTTAATGGGAGGAATCCATAATGGAAATTACTGTTTTAAATAAAACAGCCCGCAGTGTTGTATTTGAGATACAGGGCAGCGACAGATACAGGACAGACGTTTATGAAATCTGGGCGAATGGAACGTTTATAAGGTGTGAGGAGAAAATGGTTGCAATTGTGAATCATTTAACTCCGGATACTCAGTATCACATGAGGTTAATCTGGGCGGACGGTTCTTCCGCCGAATTTGATGTGAAGACCGACTATGAGTTTGTCACCCTGGATGTGAAACGGTTCGGCGCGAAGGGAGATGGCAGGACAGACGATACTGCCGCGATTCAGGCGGCGATCCTGTCATGTCCGCCGGACAGCCGGGTTTACGTGCCCGCGGGGACGTATCATATCCGAAATCTGTTTTTAAAAAGCAATATAACATTGGAACTGGAGGAAGGCGCTTTGCTGCAGTCGTTCCAGAAACGGGAGGAATTCCCGGTGTTTCCAGGGATGATTCAGAGTCACGATGAGTCAAAGGAGTACAATTTAGGAACCTGGGAAGGGAACCCGCTGGATACCATGGTGAGTATAATCAACGGGATCTATGTGGAGAATGTCGTGATCTGTGGGGAAGGCGCCATCGATGGAGACGGAAATTTTGAGACGTGGTGGGTGAGCGTGATCAACCGGATTCCGCCGTACCGCCCCAGAATGATATTTTTAAACCATTGCAGGAACATAACAATACAGGGAATAAAAATACAGAATTCGCCTTCCTGGAATGTTCATCCATATTTTAGTGAAGCTGTCAGGATCTATGGAATCACGCTGGAAAGTCCGGCTCAATCACATAATACGGATGGAATTGACCCGGAATCATGCAGAGATGTAGAGATTGCAGGGGTGCATTTTAGCGTCGGAGATGACTGCATTGCATTAAAATCCGGAAAGATTTATATGGGAAGGACGTATAAACGGCCGTCAGAACACATTCGAATCCGTCAGTGCCTGATGGAACGGGGACATGGAGCCATGACGATAGGAAGTGAGATTGCAGGAGGGGTGAAGGAGGTTCTTGTTTCAAAATGCGTATTCCAGCATACAGACAGGGGACTGAGGATTAAAACAAGAAGAGGGCGCGGGAAAGATTCTGTGGTGGATGGCATTGTATTTGACAATATTACGATGAAAGGGGTAAAATCTCCATTTGTTGTAAACTGCTTCTATTACTGTGATCCGGATGGTAAATCCGACTATGTTGCCACCCAGGAACCGCTTCCTGTAGATGAGAGGACTCCCTGGATCCGGCGGCTTAAATTTTCCAACATCACCTGTGAAGATGCGCATCATACGGGAATCTGCATCTACGGCCTGCCGGAAAAGAAGGTGGAATCGGTGGAGATGAAGAATATAAGCATCACCTATCATCCGGAGGCAAAGGAGGGGATCGCTGCAATGATGAGAGAATGCGCACCAACGAGATGCCAGGGGATATTTATCAGAAATGTAAAAACGCTTTCTCTGGAAAATGTACATGCGTCAGGTGCAGAGAGAGAGTTCGAAATTATCTCAGTCGATGAACTGATTTAAAAATGGGGTAAAAAAAGAAAGCACTTGGTGGGGCGATTATGAAAGAGAGACTGAAGATAGAAAAGCATTACACCTTGTATAAATGGATTATGCTTGGCTGTATTGCACTGATGATACCGATTACATGTGCGGTGATAAATTTTTTTATCAATAAAAACCTGGTTGAACGGAAAGTCGACCAGGTTAATGATTTTATGCTGAAAAATATACAGTACAATATTGACAGCAAGCTGAATAATATTCTGGAACTGTCAAAATATTATCTGCTGAACCAGGATTTTGCGCTGTATGCTTTAAATACCAAAAATGAGAAGCAGTTTCAGGCGCGGGTGAGGAGCGGCCATCAGTCCATGAATCTGTCTGCGGCCGCCAGCCCGGGGATGGAGATAATGATGTATATCCGGGAAAAGGATTATATCATCGGGTCGGAAACTGCCAATCAGATCGAATATATATATGGAAGTCTGGTTACACAGGGAAAATTGTCGCTGTCGCTGGAGGACTGGAAAGAACAGCTGACGCAGCAGGACAGAAGCGGCTTCCTGATTTCAGATACTATGGGATACTTAAACTGCGGAGCAGAGAATCTGGTCTATGCAACACCGATTCTCTACTCTAATGCAAAAGAAGCAGGGTATCTGATCGTGACTATGCCGGCAGAATTTATCAATATTTTAATGAGCCGGGAAATGGAGGGGGGAGAGATGGGAGCAGGCAGCTCAGAAATTTCGAACAACACCATTCTGATTCTGGATCAGAATGATGTCATTATCGGTGAGTATGGGGTGGAACTGGACTTAAAGGGAGTCCGTCTGGAACTTCCCTCTGACAGGGAAAAACTGATGCTGACTATCAACCGGAATCGATATGTCGGCGCGTATACCGATTCGGACGTGACAAGCTGGAAGTATGTGGTCTGTACGCCGGAGAGAGATCTGATGGAGGAGGTGGTATTCAACCGGAATATCAACCTTCTGATTGTGCTGATCGGCGCCGTGATTGGCGCGGCTGCGATGATTCTGCTTCAGAGAAGAAACTACCGGCCCGTGAAGAAGCTGATGGATATCCTTCCGGAGCGGGAGGATGACGGGGACGGACGGGATGAATTTATGATCGTGGAGAAAAATCTGCGCAGGCTCTATGAAGAGAACCAGTCCATGCAGGATTCGATTGAAAGCAGGAAGGAATATGACAGAGAGTTAGGGCTTCTCTCCACTATAAAAGGAAGGGATAACTATTTCCGGAAGCTGAGCGAGAAGGAACTGTTGGGAGGCATCTGTCAGGATTGCTGTTTTGCTTTCGCCACCATAAGACTCGATCTCGAAGAGGGTGGAGCTGCGCTGGAGAGGCCCATTGATTACAATCTGCTGGGATTTCTGATTGACAATGTGACCACGGATATACTGGGAAATGAATACCGGTATATTAAGACCATTGATAATGTGCTGTTGGTATACTTATTTATAATTAATAAGGAAGAACAGAAGGGCTGGGAAGAAAAATGCCGGGAGAAATTTACATGGCTGAACGAATTCTTCCAGAAGCGTCTGGAAGCAGACTTGTCCATAACATTGGGGCGGGTTTTTGATTCGTTTGAGCATGTGGTGTCCGCCTATGCTGAAATTGAGGAGGCCAATGATCAGCGGTATTACACCCAGCCGTTTGGTGTTGTCAGGGCTGACGAGACGGGAAATATCGACTTTTCTTCCGCCGGACGCCTGGCATACTACGGAAAAAGGTTTGAGGTGGTGGCTGTCAAAGCCAACTCCGGGGAGGCGAGAGCGCTCTGCAACGAATTGTTTTCCGAGTTGGAGAGTTCCGGGAAGCCATATCACATTATGATGTATTACGTACTGTCTACGGTAAATAGTGTTTTGATGGCCTCCCGCAATCTGACGAGAGATGAGAGCGTCAGGGAAGAGGCGCTGGAGGAGGCGCTGACAAAACTCAGGACGGCGGAATCCTTCAGTACCTTAAAAGAGGAGTACTTCCATTTCCTGCAGTTGATTTGTCGGGCAGTGGATGAGGACAGCAGGGATTCCAGGCGGCTGTCTGAGAATATTAAAGGATATGTAAAGGCGCATTATGCGGACTGCAATATGAATATTTCCGCTATTGCCGAGGAGATCGGAATTACGCCGAGGTATATGTCAAAAATTTTTAAAGAGCAGACAGGGATTGGCCTGCTGGGTTATATTAATGATGTGAGGATCGAACACGCGAAAGTACTGTTAAAGACCACGGGAAAAACGGTGGATGAGATATCCGAGGAGACGGGCTTTGCCAATTCCAGAACATTTCGGAGAAATTTCCTGAAGGCTGTGGGAGTTACCGCTATGAACTATAAAAATATGTAAAAAGCAGATGGACAAAAAGTAAAAGTCAATCTATATAAAAGGACAGAATGTGCAGCGGAAGCAGAATTTACACATTCTGTCCTCTTTTTTTGCCTTTTGCCACTTCCGAAAAGCTGTTTTATCGGGGTATAGTTTAGACAGGAACAAAACAGACAGATTCGGATTCAAAGACGGAATGCGTATCGTAAAAACCAGGAGGAAAATGAATGATGAAAAACAAAGCACGTTTCAAAAAAGGACTTTCCCTGCTGACAGCGGGGGCCGTGGCGGCTTCCCTGTTAATCGGCTGCGGAAAGAAGGAAGAGCCGGCGAAACCAGCCGGGCAGACAACGGCGGAGGAAGCCTCAGGGGAGATTACATATCCGGTGGAAGGTGCCGGAGCATTTACCTATGGGATGACGCTGGCGACAGCGTGGAGCGACCGGTATGATTCGTTTGATAAGCTTCCATTGGGGCAGGAGCTGGAAAAAAAGACGGGATTTGATATGGATATGGTTCATGTGGAGAACAAACAGGCCATGAATCTTCTGCTTGCATCAGGAGAACTTCCGGATGCAATCGGATATAACTTTCAGCTTAATTATACCGGCGGTGAGGCCAAGGCAATTCAGGATGGCCTGATTTACCCCATGAGTGAAGACTTTCTTCAAAAGAATGCACCGGATTACTGGAGGACGATCAGTTCAGACCCGGATATTTTAAAGCAGGTAAAAACACCGGAAGGCGATATCTATGGCTTTGCGTTTATTCTGGGTGATGAACTGTTAAAGGGCGGATACGGTTTAATCGTGCGTGACGACTGGTGTAAGGAACTGGGGATGGAGATTCCTGAAACAGCAGACGAGTATTATGCTATGCTGAAGGCATTTAAAGAGAAGAAGGGGGTTGAAATTCCGCTGTGCGTCAATACGGATTTCTTAAAGGAGATGCTGAACAGAGGAGCCATTACCTCCCCATTTGGTCTTGTTGCCATGGATACCTATGTGGATCAGGGAACCGTTAAAATTGGATATGCGCAGCCGGAATTCAAGGGCGTTTTAGAGTGGCTGAACAAACTGTATGCAGAAGGGCTCCTGGATCCGAATTTTGCAACGGTAGACAAAGAAACGATCACAGCCAATATGCTGACCGGTAAATCCGGCGCTTCTGCAGGAGCCTGCGGCAGTATTCTGGGTACCTGGCTTACTACAAATAAAGATGTGGGAAACTACTCTCTTGCCGGAGCAAAGAATCTGGTTGCAAACAGAGGGGAGACACCAATGTACGGCCATTATAATACGGATGTTGTGGGTGGTGTAACCGTTATCACAACTTCTTGCAAGGATCCGGAAAAGGTGGCGCGGTTTATTAATTATGGCTATACTGATGAAGGCCATATGCTTTACAATTTTGGAATTGAGGGCGTAAGCTACGAGATGAAGGATGGCGCTCCGGTCTTTACAGACTTAATCCTCAATAATCCGGATGGACTGACAAGACAGCAGGCATTATCAGAATATGAACTGGCATACGGCAATGGTCCTTTCGTTCAGGATAAAGAATATCTCCTTCAGTACTATGCCGAGGATGCACAGAAGAAGGCTCTCGAGACATGGGGCGAGCACACGGCCAAGGAGTATAAGCTTCCGAGAATCACCGTCAATGCGGGAAATTCCGGCGAGTATTCAAGCCTGACCAGCGAACTCGAGACATACCGGGATGAGATGATTATCAAGTTCATCAGAGGAGAAGAATCACTGGATAACTTTAATAGCTATCTGGCAACTTTGAACTCCATGGGTGTTGAGCGGGTTACAGAGATTGTGCAGAATGCGGTAACAGAGTACTATTCCAGATAGTACTTTAATAAAAGCCTGTGGAGGAATTTATGTTTAGCTTATTAAAAAACAGAACGGGTGAAACGCCTTCTTACTTTAGGAGACTGAGAAAAGATCTGGTAAAAAACCGGTCCGCATACTTACTCTTTCTTCCGGTTCTCGCATTTTACCTGTTGTTCTGCTATAAACCCATGTACGGATTGATTATTGCATTTAAGGATTTTACTCCCTACAAGGGAATTATGGGAAGCGCCTGGGCGGATCATTTCGGCCTGGCACATTTTATTGATTTTTTTAATTCAGTTTATTTTGGAAGACTGATTCGGAATACACTCGTAATCAGCATCACGAATCTTTTGGTGACATTTCCCGCGCCGATTATTCTTGCACTGCTTTTGAATGAGGTGAGATGCAGGAAGTATAAGAGCCTGATCCAGACACTTACCTATCTCCCGCACTTCATTTCTCTGGTGGTTATCTGCAGTATGGTGAGAATGTTCGTGGATTACAACGGTTTTATCACCCAGGTTCTGGCTGCGCTGGGGCTGGTGGATGGGAGTCTGTCCATGCTGTCCAATAAAAATTACTTTACTTCTATTTATGTCGGATCCGGGCTTTGGCAGACCATCGGATGGAGCGCGATTATCTACATATCGGCACTTTCCGGCGTTGATCAGGAACTTTATGAGGCGGCGCGAATCGATGGCGCAAACCGCTGGAAACAGACGATCCATATTACGCTTCCGGCCATCATGATGACCATTATTATGATGTTTATTATGAGAATCGGAACGGTTATGAGCGTTGGTTATGAGAAAATTATCCTGCTTTATAACCCTGGAATCTATGAGACGGCAGATGTCATTTCCTCCTATGTTTATCGGAAGGGACTTTTAGAAGCAAACTGGAGCTATGCGGCGGCTGTCGGCTTCTTTAATTCGGTAATCAACTTGTTCCTGGTGGTTACAGCTAACCGGATCACAAAGAAGATTACCAATATGGGACTGTGGTAGGAGGAAGCGCAAAATGAGAGATAAAAGCAGAGGATACAGAGTTTTTACCATATTTAATTATATTATTTTGACGGCAATCGCGATCGCCTGCCTTTACCCATTTTATTATGTGGTAGCGGCCTCAGTCAGTAACCCGGAAGAACTGATGCGCAATCAGGGCCTTTTGCTGCGGCCCCTTGGCGAGATGACGCTCGATGGATACAGGATGGTATTTTCCAATAAGCTGGTGCTTTCCGGCTTTGGCAACACATTTTTTGTTCTGCTGGCCGGACTGGTGTTTAACCTGGTACTCACGACGCTCGGCGCGTATGTGCTCTCATTAAGAGAACTGATGCTGCGCAAGCCGCTCACGATTCTGGTTATTGTTACTATGTATTTTTCCGGAGGGCTGATTCCGACTTACTTAAATGTCAAGGACTTTGGGATGCTGGACAGCTTATGGTCCCTGATTGTGCCGGGAGCAATCACCACCTCCAACTTAATTATTATGAGAAGCGCCTTTTTATCAATACCGGAGTCTCTCTCTGAGGCGGCGAAAATTGACGGGGCCACCCATATGCAGATTCTGTTCAACGTTATGCTTCCGCTGGTGAAGGCAACTATGGCAGTTATGGTCCTCTACTATGCGGTATCCCACTGGAACGCATGGTTCAACGCATCGATCTATTTGCGGACCCCGTCAAAATACCCGCTTCAGCTTGTCCTTAGAAATATTCTGGTGGAAAGTCAGACGGGGGATATGATGCAGGATATCGGAGCGGCCAGATCACCGCAGGTACAGCAACTGATTAAGTATGCGCTGATTGTGGTCAGCAGTATTCCGATTATTTCGATTTACCCGTTTTTACAGAAATTCTTCCAGAAGGGTGTTATGATGGGGGCAGTGAAAGGTTAGGTATGAAATTGAGCATAGACAGAAAAGAATTGATTGCATTACACAATCCGGTATTGACGGAAATGAATGAAGATTCCCCACTCACAGTAGGAAATGGAGAACTTGCATTTACCGCGGACGTTACAGGATTGCAGACTCTGTATGAGGAATATAAGACTGTACCACTCTGCACCATGTCCCAGTGGGGCTGGCATACGCAGCCTGTAAGCGGCAGGCGGTACGCCTATACGCTGCAGGATCTGGCTATGACAGAGTATGAACTGAATGGCAGGACCGTGGTCTATCCAAAGAAAAAGATGCCGGGAAATGAAGCGGTATATGACTGGCTGAGAGAGAACCCCCACAGATTGAATTTAGCCCGGATTGCGCTGATCTATCAGGGCAGAGCGATCACGTCTTCCATGATCGGGGATATCCGCCAGGAGCTTCATCTGTATGAGGGGATACTGGAAAGCCATTTTACTGTGCTTGGAGAGAGGTGTGCGGTGCGGACCGCGTGCGATAACGATGGACACGACACTCTTGCTTTCCAGGTGAGCGGAGAGGCAGTGGAGTCGGGAAGGCTGGAGGTTAAGATTGATTTCCCCTATGGATCCGGCAAAATATCCGGATCGGACTGGGAACATGGAGAACGGCACCGGACCGAACTGATGGAGAAATCAGAACGGATTCTTCTGAAGCGGACGCTTGATCAGGATACGTACTATGTGAGCATTCAGACGAACGGTACGGCAGATGAACAGCTTAACCGGCACAGAATTGTGATCCATCCGGAGGGCGGACTGCTGGAGTTGACTGTATCCATGGGAAGCGAAATACCAAATGGTTTCATCACGGCAGGCGATGTTATGGAAGGCAGCCGACGTGGCTTTAAAAGCTTCTGGGAAGAGGGAGGAATGATCCGTCTGAATCGGAGCAGGGACAGGCGCGCTGTGGAACTGGAACGAAGGATTATACTGTCCCAATACCTGATGGCAGTCAATTCCAGCGGTTCCACCCCGCCGCAGGAGACTGGTCTGACCTGCAACAGCTGGTACGGCAAGATGCATCTGGAAATGTATCTTTGGCACTGTGCATGGCTCCCTCTGTGGAATCAAACCGGGCTTCTGGAGCGGAGCCTTGGGTGGTTTACCGAGCATCTGGAGGAAGCCAGAGAAAATGCCCGCCGCAACGGTTATCGGGGCGCCAGATGGCCCAAGATGATTGCAGCAGAGGGGATCGACTGCCCATCGCCGGTAGCGCCTCTTCTGGTATGGCAGCAGCCGCATATTATTTATATGCTGGAAATGGCATACAGACAGAGAAAGGATCCGCAGTTTCTGGAAACCTATTGGATGCTTGTTGAGGAGACAGCTGAGTTTATGATCGATTATGTGGTCTGGAATCCGGAAACAGGATGCTATGATATATCCGCGCCGGTCATTCCTGTCCAGGAATGCCATAAGGAGACAGAGACGTTCAATCCGGCCTTTGAGATAGAGTACTGGAGATTTACCCTCCGGATCGCTTTGAAATGGGCGGAACGGCTGAAAATGCAGGATGGCCGGGAGACCGGCGCCGGGCATGGTTCTGACGTGTCAGATGGCAGCCCGTATCAAAAATGGGCGGATGTGGCTGAACATATGGCCTGCTTAACTGAACGGGATGGCGTATATCTGGCACACGGGAAATGCCCGGATACCTTCACTGAATTTAACCGGGATCATCCATCTATGTTGGGCGCGTACGGCCTGATGGGAAGCACAAGGATTGACAGGGAAACGATGCGCCGCACACTGCACCGCGTTGTGGAATGCTGGGATTATAAAACGTTGTGGGGCTGGGATTTTGCGATGATGGCAATGACAGCAGTGCGGTTAGACGAGCCGGAACTTGCCATTGATATTATTTTGAAGGATACCATGAAGAACTGCTATTTACCGAACGGTAATAATATGCAGGTTACACGAAAGGATTTACCTCTCTATCTCCCTGGAAATGGCTCCCTGCTTCTGGCGGCAGCGATTATGACCGCCGGATACGAGGGAAGCTGGAGAGAGACGCCGGGATTTCCGGAGAATGGGGAGTGGGTTGTGGAATATGAGGGAATCAGCCCATTTTTATAAGCAGGAGGAAAAAACGTGAAAAATTGTAAAATTGCATATATAGGCGGAGGTTCCAGAGGCTGGGCGTGGCGTCTGATGGCTGATTTGGCGATGGAACCGGAACTTTCCGGTACGATTTCTTTATATGATATTGATTTTGAGGCGGCAAAGCACAATGAGATGATTGGAAATCGGCTTTCCGACAGGGAAGAAGCTGTTGGAAAATGGCATTATGAAGCGGTCCCGACGATTGGGGAAGCCCTTACAGGCGCTGATTTCGTTATTATATCAATTATGCCGGGAACCTTTGATGAGATGGCGTCCGATGTACATGTGCCGGAAAAATATAATATTTGGCAGTCGGTGGGCGATACCGTGGGGCCGGGGGGGATATTAAGAGCACTGAGAACCATTCCCATGTATGTGGAAATTGCGGAGGCAATTAAAACGTATTCCCCGGAAGCATGGGTGATTAATTATACCAACCCCATGAGTATGTGTGTGAAAATACTGTACCATGTATTTCCGGAGATAAAGGCGTTTGGCTGCTGCCATGAGGTTTTCGGGACGCAGAAGATGCTGCGCAATATTTTACAGGATGTGAAAGGCACAGAAGGAATTGAACGAAACGAAATCATGGTAAATGTCGTGGGAATCAATCATTTTACATGGTTTACGGAGGCTTCCTGCAGGGGACTTGACTTGTTTCAAGTTTACAGGGAGTATATGGAGACGCACTATGCGACCGGATATACGAAAGGCGATAACAGCTGGATGAACCGGTCATTTTCCAGCGGCCAGCGGGTGAAATTTGACTTGTTTAAAAGATATGGATATATCGCGGCGGCAGGCGACCGTCATCTCGCAGAGTTTATGCCGGGCAATCAGTATTTAAATAATCCGGAGGCAGTGGCCGGCTGGATGTTCGCGCTGACGACGGTTGATTCAAGGAAGAAGGAACTGAGGGAGCGGCTGGCGAAAAGTGCTGCCCTGGTAAATGGATCTGAAGAAGTAAAGCTGGAGGCATCCGGGGAAGAAGGCGTTTTGTTGATCAAATCCTTATGCGGATTTGGAAGATGTATCAGCAATGTGAATATCCCCAATACGGCGGGGCAGATTCCGAATCTGCCCAAAACTGCCATTGTGGAGACAAATGCGATATTTTCCAGAAACAGTATCCATCCGGTTATGGCGGGAATTGTTCCGGAAACGGTGCTTCCTCTTATCAGGCCCCATGTGGAAAATCAGGAATATATCTTAAAAGCGGCTCTGGAATGCGATTATGATTACGCGCTGAAGGCCCTGATGAATGATCCGAATGCGAAGGCCAAAATCGATGAGAGGCAGGGAAAGGAACTGTTGACGGAAATGATTAAGAGAACCCTGAAGTATTTGCCGGCTGGGTGGAACCAATACTGTTAGGGAGATTAGAGGCAGAGGACAGGAAACTATGGGAAATATATTTATGAGATTTCCTGGAGACAGGAAAAAAGCTTTAACATTGAGTTATGATGATGCGACGCGCCAGGATATCCGGCTGATTGCTCTTATGAAGCAGCATGGCTTAAAAGGGACGTTCAATATCAGCACCGGAATTCTGGCGCCGGAGGGCATGGTATATCCGCCGGGCACAATTCACCAGAGGCTGGGGAAAAACGAGATATCAGAGGTTTATGGAAGAAGCGGGATGGAGGTGGCCGTACATGGTCATACCCACTCATATTTAGATCAACTCCCTGTGAATCTCTGCTTTGAGGAGATAGCTGAAAACCGTATGGAATTGGAACAGCAGCTTGGCATTCTTGTGAGAGGACTGGCCTATCCCTATGGGAGATATCAGGACGAATTAGTAAAAATGCTTCCCATGCTTGGCATTTCCTACGCGAGAACTACTGTATCAAGCGGCCATTTCGGTATTCCGAAGGACTGGCTCCGTCTGGAGGCAACGTGCCATCACAGGGATCCGCAGCTGATGGTCCTGGCAGGGGAATTTGTAGAAACAGAGATCAGAAAGGATCCGTGGTTGTTTTATTTATGGGGTCACAGCTTTGAATTTGACAGGGACAATAACTGGGAGGTGATCGAACGGTTTGCCTCCCGCGCAGGGTCCAGAGATGAGATTTGGTATGCCACAAATCTGGAAATTTATGACTATGTACGCGCATTCGGCTGTTTGATATACGGCATGGGCGGAACAAGGGTCTATAATCCGACGGATATCCGGGTGTATTTTGAGACGGACGGGCATATGCTGAGCGTAGGGAGCGGAGAAACGGTTGAGATTGTCCCCGGGGTGGCCCGCACTCCTGGGCTTAAGACTACCGGTTAGAAAAATACGGCTGTAAAATGACAGCGGACGGAAAGCGAAAGGAAGAGACTAAATATGAATCAGAATACGAGTCAGGACAGATGCCATTACACATTTCAGAATCGCACGCCTCTTCAGTATGCACAGATGGCATGTGACACTCTGATGAGAAAATTTGCTCCGGAGGATCTGCCTCCAAAGGCTCATTTTCATTACCATCAAGGTGTATTTTTATCCGGGATGGAACGGACTTACCAGCTCTGCGGAGATGAAAAATATAAAAAATATATTGACGCCTGGGTAAACAGCCTGGTGACAGAGGATGGGAAAATAAACGGTTTTGATTCCGACGAGTTGGATGATGTGCAGCCGGGAATTCTGCTGTACCGCATGTATGAGGAAACGCAGGAGGCGAGATACAAAAGAGCAATTAAGACGCTGATGGATGTGGTGAAGCATTTCCCAAAAAATAGAGAAGGGGGATTCTGGCATAAGGTTAAAAATAAAGAGCAGATGTGGCTGGATGGCCTTTATATGGCGGGGCCATTCTGCGCTCTGTATGGAAAAACTTTTAATGATCCGGACAGCTTTGACAGTTGTGTATACCAGGCTCTTCTAATGGAGAAAAAGACGAGGGACGAGAAGACGGGGCTGCTTTACCATGCGTGGGACAGTGTAAAAGAACGGCCATGGGCGGATGCAAAAACCGGACGCTCTTCCGAATTCTGGGGAAGGTCCATAGGCTGGGTGCCGGTGGCCGTGTTAGATGAGCTGGGGTGTATGCCAAAAGAACAGAATGGCTATATGGAACTGGTCCGCATGGCAGCACAGCTTCTGGAGGCCGTGGAGCGGTATCAGGATGTTACTGGATTATGGTATCAGGTGGTGGATAAGGGAAATGTTCCAGGAAACTGGCTGGAAACCTCCTGTACCTGTCTGTTTGCGGCCGCGATTTGCAAGGCAATCCGCATGGGGTTCCTTGATGAGAGCCATATAACGGCAGCTGTCAAAGCTTTTGAAGGCGTTATCAGACGGCTGGCGTATCGCGGTGAGGATGTGATAATCGGCGGAATCTGTGTCGGAACCGGTGTGGGAGATTATGAACACTACTGTAACCGTCCGACCAGTGAAAATGATCTGCATGGAACAGGGGCATTTTTACTGATGTGTACAGAACTGGAGATGACGGCAGACAAGATTGGAAATCTTATGAAATAGAGATAACAGAAAAACGGTGTGTGAACTTTAAGAAGGGTTCTTTCTGAATTCTGGGTAAAGATTCATTATGGTGTGGATTAGCAAAGGAGCATTAAGTCTGTATTCATTACAGATTTAACGCTCCTATTGTTATTTCAGAAAGTCTGCCTTACCCAAAGTCCAGAAAGAATCGTTGTATCTTGCACTCACCAGTTTCTGTTTTGCTGGAATAACCAGCATCGGCAAATCGTTCGAAGATAGATGCATCAAGGTTGTATCACAGGCAAGGAAAATGGAGAAGAGGAAAAATAACTGGAAGTACTCTCGGAAAACAAGTATAATTGTAGGAGCGTTAAGCAAGGGGGCGTCAAGCGGATCAGGGACAGTCTTCTCTTGTACGAAAATAAAAACATGATAAAATTGTAAACTTTACTATAAAATGCTATAATCGGACATGAGGCTGGAAATGGATTCGTATGGGGCGTGGAGTCTTAAGAAAGCGAGGCCTGAAGTGTGAAGGATTTGCCAGAAGAAAGTAATGCAAGAGAGTGTAATACAAGAGAAAGAAGTGCAAACGCTGTAGAGGAACCGCTTGCCGAGCGGATTGATGGCCGGATTTATATTATGAGGAAGCCGAAACGGTGGCATCAGCGGATTGTCAGAATTTTAAAGGAAATGATTGAGGAGTACCGGAAAAAGAATCCGGGACTCTGTGAAGTGCGTACGGCTCCATTTGGCCTTACTCTGGCCGGAGGGGGGACGACCTATCTGATCCCTGATCTCTGTGTAATTCTTGACCGTGGAAAGCTGACGGACCATGGCTGCAACGGGGCGCCGGAGATTGTGATCGAGGTGGTAGCGCCGGAGTCCCAGTATATGGATTACCGGATCAAACTGACCAGATACCGGAATGCTGGTGTAAAAGAGTACTGGATCGTGGATCGGGACTGGGATCACGGTTACGTCTATTACTTTGATGACGGTGATATGGATCTGGCCTCTTTTTCCGGTGCGCTGGGGTCCAGGGTGTGCAGGGGACTGGTGTTTGATTTCTCCAGATTAAAACACCAGAAGTAAAGTTTCTGGTGGAAATCCTGCGGAAAATCCGGTATAATTACGGAAAACGAGGAAGCTGATATACGGAAAGGAAGAAACGATTATGGCAGCAGCGGGAAACAAAGGAAAAAGGCTCAGCAAATATGTGGACAATTACGTGGTGTTTGATCTGGAAACTACGGGAATCAGCTCGATAAAGGATGATATTATCGAGATATCCGCTCTGAAGATGAAGAATCATGAACGGGTGGAGACCTTTTCAAGGCTTGTGAATCCGGGACGTCCTATTCCGGCAGGGGCCACGAAGGTGAATGGGATTACCGATGAGATGGTTCAGAATGAGCCTGGGCTCGCCCATATCCTGCCGGAGTTTTTAAACTTTATCGGCGGAGAGATTTTGATCGGCCATAATATTCAGTCTTTTGATCTTCTGTTTCTGAACCGCGTGGCAGGCGAGGTGTGTGGGACGGCAGTGCTCAACGATTTTATTGATACGCTATATATGGCCAGAGCATGCCTTCCGGGGCTTTCCCATTACCGGCTTACGGATCTGGCGGAGTATTTTAAGATCAGTTCGGAGGGGGCTCACCGGGCGCTTAACGACTGCGTGATGAACCAGATCTGCTATGAGCATATGGGAAAACTATTGAAGGACGCGGGCCTTCCGGTCTGCCCCAGATGCGGGGGAGAGCTTACAAAACGAAATGGCAAATTCGGACCATTCTATGGCTGCTCCAACTACCCGGTCTGCAGGTATACGAAAAATATTGTTGTATAAGATGTAAGAAAACGGAAAGAGACATGGCGCCTGTTTTGTGATACACTGAAAGAAAAGAGTGAAGCGTGCCGGAAGGCAGGAAAGGACAGGGAGATGGAGGATAAGAATCTGTATAACAAAGTCATGCTGATTGCTTTTTGTTTGATTCTCGTATTACTGGGAGCCGGTATGTACGGCCGCAGGGTGGCAGCACAGCGGGCCTCAGAGAATTACGTTCCCAGGGGAACCGTCCAGGAAGTGCAAGTGGAAACAGAGTATTTAACCGTATGAACGTAATTTTGACATACATAAAGAATATGGCGCCTTATAAGGCATATTCTGGTTGATAAAAAGGTATAGACCTCTATGGATCCCGGTGTTTCGGATCAGAGAGCGGGAAGCCGAAGAATGAAGGAGACAGAGAAGGAGATATCCTAGGAGAAATGAAAGGAGATATCAAGAGAGATCAAAGGAGGTCCAGTATGACATTTAAAATTGTGAAGGCGGAGGAAACGGATTACCAGCTGTTTGCCTCTGTGATTCAGGAAGTTTATGAGGCACTTGAACAGAAAGAATGGTTTGCGGCCGATAATGCGGAGTATACGTACCACATGCTGAAAGACTGCAACGGCGTCGGTTACAAGGCAGTTCATGAGCCTTCGGGCGCTGTGGCCGGTATTTTTCTTGTGACATTTCCCGGGAATTCTGAAGAAAATCTGGGGCGTGATATCGGACTTTCGGAGGAAGCACTTTCGTTGGTGGCCCAGATGGATTCCGTAGCAATTCTTCCGCAGTACCGTGGAGCGGGATTACAGAAAAGGCTGATGCAGCACGCAGAGCGGGAATTGACGGAACAGGGATACCGGTATTTTATGTGTACGGTGCATCCGGAGAACCGGTACAGCAGGCAGAATGTCATCAGTCAGGGATATGAGCCGGTGAAGTCTGCTTTAAAGTACGGGGGATATCTGCGGGAGATATTTTTACTTGACAGGAGTAAGGAGCTGTCTTGAAAATAAAAGAAATGGGAGGCCAGGTATGAGAGATGAATGGTCGGAAGCATTCATAAACGCCTTAAAGAACAGAGATACAGAGCGGCTGCGGCAGATTCCAAAAGCGGATTTGCATAACCATTTTGTACTGGGAGGCAGCAGGAGCTTTATATGTGAGAGAAAGGGACTCATGATTCCTGCGCTGGAAGGCGTTTTAAAGTCGATGCAGGAGATGGATCAGTGGAATCAGGAGTTCATTGGGAAGTATTTTGAAAGCAGCGAAGGCCGCCGCTTTCTGATTGAGGCCGCATTTGTACAGGCCAGGGAAGACGGCGTTACGGTCCTGGAGATTGGAGAGGATGTATGGGGACTGGGACAGTACTTTGACCATGACGTGAATGCGCTGACAGAAGCATTTTTTTCGGCACGGGATAAGTACGCGCCGGATCTCGAGCTGCGGCTTTTGGTCGGGCTTTCGAGGCACTGTCCGGTGCAGTGGCTTATGGAGCAGCTGGAACCGTTCTGGGGCAGACCGGAGTTCTGTTCCATCGATCTGTATGGAGATGAGATGGCGCAGCCAATTGAAAACTTTGTGCCCATTTACCGGAAGGCGGAAGAGTATCATCTCATCCGGAAGGCACATATCGGGGAATGGGGAACGGCGGAAGATATACGGGCCGGCGTGGAACTTCTTCATCTCGACGAGGTACAGCATGGGATCGCGGCTGTGAATTCAGCTGAGGTGATGCGGTATCTTGCAGAGAACCGGATCAGACTGAATATTACGCCAACCAGCAACCGGAAGCTGGGGCGTGTGGATTCCTACGAGGAGCATCCGATTAAGGTCCTTTTCAGAGAGGGGATCGAAGTGACGATCAATTCTGACGATGTGCTGATGTTTGACAGTGATGTATCGAAGGAGTATCAGCGGCTTTATGATCACGGCACTCTTCGGGCTGAGGAACTGGATGAGATCCGCGTTTGCGCCCTGCAGCCGGTGGGCTGATTGGTGTCCGTATTTTTTCGTGACTGGAACGCAAATTTTCCTCAAACGTTTGCGTTAAAATTGATTGACGTTTTCTTCCTTTTTTCGTATACTTTCTATAACGGCTGACTGAAGTCACCACCCTGAAACAGAATGGTTGCAGGCATAAGAAATGCATGGCATTGGATGAAAGCAAAAACAGATAAAATATGACAATACAACGTTACGGATGAAATAGGACAATTTCTGGTTATTGTATTCTGGACTCAGAATGCGGATTGAAATAATAGTATGATTGCGTAACGGGACAATCGCGGAAGTGTGTAACAACACAGCCGATATAGGAATCGCAGTAACCGGGGTACCGGTCAGCAGTGCAGAAGTGAATAGAATGATGATCAGATACCAGGAAGGTATGAGTATTCCCAAGGAGTACGCCTGAACCTGGTATTTTTATTATTCAGATCATTCCTTTAGGATAGTACACGAAAACGTCTGCACAGAGGGCCTTACGCCGTATCTAAAACCGCTGCGGCATCTCCTGTTAAAATGGGTTTGCTATATTTTACGAGCCTTTGCCGGCAGAAAACGGAAGGGAAAGAATGATGAAAAAAAGAGGATGGAAACTGAAAACAGCGGTTTTATTGGCTGCGGCAGCGATTGTGATTACTGGATGCAGTGCCGGTAAGAGTCAGGAAGCAACGGGGACGGAAGGAAAGGAAGAGCGCACGGAGCAGAGTGCGGCGGGAGGTACAGAGAGTACGACCGAAGGAACTGGCGCGGGTAAAGACAGCGTAATCGTGGTGATGGGGCCCAGCTCGGAGCCGGAGGCGGGATTTGACCCGGCTTATGGCTGGGGTGCGGGAGAACACGTGCATGAGCCGCTGATTCAGAGTACGCTGACCGTGACGACAGCGGATTTAAAGATTGATTACGACCTTGCTACAGATATGAGCGTCAGCGATGACGGACTTACCTGGACCGTGAAGATTCGGGATGGCGTCTCCTTTACCGACGGAGAGAAGCTGACTGCGAAGGATGTGGCATTTACATATAATACGCTGAAGAGTACGAGCTCAGTCAATGATTTTACCATGCTGGACTCCGTCCAGGCGGTGGACGATACGACCGTGGTTTTCCACATGAAACGGGCCTATTCGATCTGGCCGTATACCATGGCAATCGTGGGAATCGTTCCGGAGCATGCGTATGGCGCTGATTACGGAGAGCACCCGATCGGTTCCGGCCGCTACATTATGAAGCAGTGGGACAGAGGACAGCAGGTGATATTTGAGGCAAATCCTGACTATTACGGGGAAGCGCCGAAGATGAAAAAGGTGACTGTGCTGTTCATGGAAGAGGACGCGGCATTTGCGGCGGTGCAGTCCGGCCAGGTGGATCTTGCCTATACGGCGGCTTCTTATTCGGATCAGACCATTTCCGGCTATGATCTGCTTTCCTTCGAGACAGTGGACAACCGCGGCTTCAATCTTCCGGCTATAGCAGCGGGAGGCAGCGATGCCAACGGAAATCCCATTGGCAACGATTTTACCGCAGATGTGCGTGTGAGACGGGCCATCAATATCGCCATCGACAGAGACGAGATGATTGAAAATGTGTTGAGTGGTTACGGAAGCCCGGCCTACAGTGTCTGCGACAAGATGCCGTGGTACAATAACGCGGCAGAAACAAAGTATGACGCAAATGGCGCGAAGGCGCTCTTAGAGGAAGCCGGATGGACAGAAGGAAATGACGGAATCAGGGAAAAGGACGGCAAAAAGGCTGGCTTTACGCTGATGTATCCGGCCGGGGATTCTGTGAGACAGGCTCTTGCCGCAGATACGGCAAACCAGCTGAAGGAGATCGGCATCGACGTAAAGACTGAAGGCGTGGGCTGGGATACCGCCTATGACCGTGCGCAGGCAGAACCGCTGATGTGGGGCTGGGGAGCACATACGCCGATGGAGCTTTATAATATTTACCACACCATGAAGGACACAGGGCTGGCGGAATACTCTCCATACAGCAATGAATCCGTGGACCGCTATATGGATGAAGCACTGGCAAGCAGCAGCCTCGAGGAGTCTTATGAGTTGTGGAAGAAAGCGCAGTGGGACGGAGAGACCGGTATTACGGAACAGGGCGATATTCCGTGGATCTGGCTCGTCAATATTGATCACCTTTACTGGGCGAAATCTGATCTGGCTGTGGCAGAGCAGAAGCTGCATCCTCACGGTCACGGATGGTCTATTGTAAATAACGTGGATCAGTGGAGCTGGAAGTAAGCAGTAAGAGTAAAAGAAAATATGAGTAAAAGAAAATAAAAGTAAAAGGAAATTCAGGAGGCGTACGGCATTGGAAAAAAGCATGCCATGGTTTATTCTTAAAAATTTAATACGGATGGCAGTACTTCTGCTGTTGGTGAGTGCGGCGGCCTTTTTCCTGGTGTCGGCGTCTCCTCTTGATCCGCTTAAGACGAATGTAGGGCAGACTGCGCTGGGATCCATGAGCCAGGAGCAGATTGCGAAGCTGGAGGAATACTGGGGGATGAATACCCCGCCGGTGGAGCGGTTTGTTTCCTGGGCAAAGGATTTCTTCCGGGGCGACATGGGGACTTCCCTGCTTTACCGCCAGCCGGTGTCCCATGTGATCTCAGTGAAGCTGAAGGATTCCTTGTGGCTCATGGGAACTGCCTGGCTGATATCCGGTGCGGCAGGATTGCTGCTCGGAGTGGCGGCGGGGGCGAACCGCGGAAAGACGGTGGATAAGGTGATTACCGGGTACGCGCTGGTGACCGCCAGCACGCCGGCATTCTGGCTGGCGCTGGTTCTGCTCATGATCTTCGCCGTATGGCTGAAGGTGCTTCCGATCGGTTTCAGTGTTCCGATCGGAGTGGAGGCCGCCGGAGTTACTGTTTCCGACAGAATCGCTCATGGTATTCTGCCGGCTTTGATGCTTTCCATTACCGGGCTGTCTAACATCATACTGCATACCAGGGAGAAGATGGCCGAGGCCATGGAAAGCGATTACGTGCTGTTTGCAAAGGCAAGAGGCGAGTCCGAAGGGCAGATTATTCTGCGTCACGGTCTCCGCAATATCATACTGCCTGCCATGACTTTGCAGTTTGCCTCGATCAGTGAAATTTTCGGAGGCTCTGTTCTGGTAGAGCAGGTATTCTCTTATCCGGGAATCGGACAGGCGGCTGTGACGGCCGGACTGGGCGGAGATGTTCCGCTGCTTCTGGGAATTACCGTGATCAGCGCGGCGATTGTATTTGCAGGGAATTTCACCGCCAATGTGCTTTACGGTGTCGTGGATCCAAGAATCAGAAGAGGGAGGGCAAAGGCATGAACAGGAGGAAGATGACAATTTTTCTCGCGGGCCTGTCGATTCTGATGCTGGCGGCAATTACGGTGGCAGGCCAGCTCCTTTCGGAGACTGCCATGGTGACGGATTTTTCCAGAAAGAATCTGGCGCCCTGTCTCTCTTATCCATTTGGAACGGACTGGATGGGAAGAGACATGTTTGTCCGTACCATAACGGGACTTTCCATGAGCATACGGATCGGACTTCTGACGGCGGCCATCAGCGCGGTGATTGCATTTCTCATGGGAATTCTGGCCGCGACCATGGGGAAAATCGCGGATGGCCTGATCATTGGGCTCATCGATCTGGTTATGGGAATTCCTCATATCCTTTTGCTGGTGCTCATATCCTTTGCACTGGGAAAGGGATTTTGGGGTGTTGTGACCGGAATTGCGCTGACGCACTGGACCTCCCTTGCACGCCTGATCCGCGGAGAGGTTCTGCAGCTGAAGCAGAGCCAGTACATAAAGATAGCGGAAAAACTGGGACAGGGAAAGCTTACCATTGCGTTGAAACATATGACGCCTCATCTGATTCCGCAGCTGTTCGTTGGGCTGGTTCTGATGTTTCCCCATGCGATCCTGCACGAAGCCAGCATTACATTTCTGGGCTTTGGACTGTCTCCGGAACAGCCGGCCATCGGCGTCATATTGTCGGAAAGCATGAAATATCTCGCTATGGGAAAATGGTGGCTCGCCTTTTTCCCGGGATTGTTTCTGGTCTTTGTGGTGCTGCTGTTTCATTTTATGGGAAGTACCATCAGCCAGCTTTTGGATCCGGCACACGCACATCAGTGAAATATCCGGCGAGAGTCAGATGGATCCGCAAGCGCGTCCGCCTGGCTCGCTGCTCGCGGGAATAAATTGAAAGGATGGAAGAGGTTCGATGGAAGAGAGAAAAACGGTTCTGTCCGTGGAACATTTATCGGTGAAATTCACCCAGTATGAAAGGGGCTTTCGCCAGATCGAGCTTCCCGCAATTCGTGATTTAAGTCTTACGGTGAAGGAAGGGGAAATGGTGGCGGTGGTAGGCTCCAGTGGTTCGGGCAAGAGCCTCCTGGCCCACGCCGTGCTGGGAATCCTTCCGTATAACGCCGTGACCGGAGGGCGCATTGATTATGACGGGATGGAGCTGACGGAGAAGAGAATAAGAGCCCTGCGCGGCAGGGAGATCGTTCTTGTCCCTCAGAGTGTTTCCTATCTGGATCCGCTTATGAAGGCGGGAGCATCTGTGAGGAAAGGCAAAAAGGATTCGGAAACCAGAAGGAAATGCAGGGAGGTTCTGGCACGCTATGGACTTGGAAAGGAGACGGAGGAACTGTATCCGTTTGAACTTTCCGGGGGTATGACGAGGCGTGTGCTGATTTCCACAGCGGTGATGGAAAAACCGAGACTGGTCATTGCAGACGAGCCTACGCCGGGACTTCATATGGAAGCGGCCAAATGGGTGCTTTCTCATTTTCGGGAGATTGCAGACGAGGGGGCGGGAGTCCTCCTGATCACCCACGATCTGGAACTAGCTTTAGAGGCGGCCGACCGGATTGTTGTCTTCTATGCGGGAACCAATGTGGAGGAGGCTCCGGTAGCTGATTTTGAGGAGGAAGAAAGACTTCGCCATCCCTATACGAAGGCACTGTTCCGCGCTATGCCGCAGCACGGCTTCGTCCCGGTTTCCGGCAGTCAGCCTTACGGAAAGGAATTTCTGTCCGGATGTCCGTATGCGTCCCGGTGTGAACTGGCAGATGGAAGCTGCGGCAAAGAGGTGGAATATACGAGTCTTCGCGGAGGCATGGTGAGATGCCGGAAAGCCGTGGAAGGAGGGAACGGAAGATATGAAGCTGGAGGCGAGAGCGCTCTCTTTTCGATATGACAATGGAAACAGGCAGATTTTAAACAATTTAAGCATGACGCTTACAAGCACGGATCGTCTGGGGCTCATTGCACCCAGCGGGTTCGGAAAAACGACATTCTGCAAGATTCTGGCGGGATATGAGAAGCCGGACAGCGGTGAAGTGCTTTTGGACGGAAAGCCGCTTTCAGACTGGAAGGGGTACTGCCCGGTGCAGATGATATGGCAGCATCCGGAGCTGTCGGTCAATCCCAGGTGGAAGATGGGAGAGGTTTTAAAAGAGGGGGACCAGGTGGAACAGAGGATCATGGACGGTCTGGGAATTGAGCCGGACTGGCTTAACCGGTACCCTTCGGAGTTGTCCGGCGGCGAGCTCCAGCGCTTCTGCATTGCCAGGGCGCTGGGACAGAGAACGCGGTTCCTTCTGGCGGATGAGATCAGCACGATGCTGGATTTAATTACCCAGAGCCAGCTGTGGAATTTCATTCTGGAGGAAGTGAAAAACAGAGAAATCGGCCTTCTGGCGGTGAGTCATTCGGATGCGCTGCTGGAACGGATCTGTACGAAAATGCTGAGACTGTAGTGCAGGGCGGCACTGGGGTCGGCGGCACCAGGTTCGGCGGCACTAGAATAATGCTGCACAGCGGAAACGATAAAAGGAGAAAGGATACAATAGCGATGGATGTAAAAATGGTGTTGGAACGTGTGAGCATTGGAGTGATGGATGTGGCAGAGGCAGAGGCACTTTTAAAGGATCTTCCCTATGAGGACCTGGGATATGCCAAACTGGATCATCACAGGAAGCTGCGTTCCGGGTTTGGAGAGACCGTGTTCTGTCAGGGAAAGCCGGATCCATATCTGGTGGAGATTATGAAGCGGTTTTATGAGCGGGACGGTGAGGTTCTGGGAACGCGGGCGTCTGCGGAACAGTTTCTTCTGGTGAAAGAGGTGGTGCCGGAGATCGAATACGATGCGGTGTCCAGAATTCTGAAGGTGGAGAAAAAGGATAAGGAAAGAAAGGGCTGCGTGGCGGTGTGTACCGGTGGGACCGCGGATATTCCGGTGGCGGAGGAAGCAGCCCAGACGGCGGAATATTTCGGCTGTGCGGTGGACCGGATCTATGATGTGGGCGTGGCGGGAATCCACCGCCTGTTGTCACAGAGAGATCGTCTCATGAAGGCAAACTGTATCATTGCGGTGGCCGGAATGGAGGGGGCCCTGGGAACGGTAGTGGCCGGTCTGGTGGACTGTCCTGTGATTGCGGTTCCGACATCAGTCGGTTACGGCGCCAGCTTCCACGGAGTTTCAGCCCTACTGACCATGCTGAATTCCTGCGCGAACGGGATTTCCGTGGTAAATATCGATAATGGATACGGCGCAGGCTATCTGGCAACACAAATAAACAGACTGGCGGTGAAATAAATGGGGAAAATACTGTATTTGGAATGTAATTCGGGAATTAGCGGAGATATGACAGTCGGAGCACTTTTGGATCTTGGCGCCGACAGAGAAGTTTTGGAGCGGGCACTCGGCAGCCTGGGCGTGGAGGGATACCATCTCCATTTTGGCAGGGCGGTGAAATGCGGGCTGGATGCGTATGATTTTGATGTGCATTTGGAGGAAGAGGGGCATGACCATGAGTGTGGAGAGAGCCATGGGCATGATCATGAGCACGTGGAAGGCCATTCCCATGATTATGAGCATACGCACTCTCACAGCCATGGACATTCCCATTCACACATCCACCGGAATCTTTCGGATATTTACAGGATTATTGAGCGCCTGGATTCCAAGGAAGAAGTAAAGGAACTGGCCAGAAACATGTTTCTTATTGTGGCGGAGGCGGAAGCGAAAGCGCATGGCCTTCCCATCGATGAAGTACATTTCCATGAGGTGGGGGCAATTGATTCTATCGTCGATATCATCAGTGTGGCAGTCTGCCTCGACAACCTGGGAGTGAAGGACGTAGTGGTATCTCCGCTGACGGAGGGACACGGCCAGATCCGGTGTCAGCACGGAGTGATACCGGTACCGGTGCCTGCTACGGCTAATATTGCAGCGGCTCACGGCCTTGCACTGCGGCTGACGGATCAGGAGGGGGAGATGGTGACGCCTACGGGAGCAGCCATCGCGGCGGCGGTCCGGACGAGAGAAAAACTGCCTGCTTCCTGCAGAATCGTAAAGACTGGCATGGGGGCTGGTAAAAAGGATTTCGCTCATGCCAATGTACTGCGCGCCATGCTTCTTGAGACGGATGAAGAGGAGAAAGACCAGGCCTGGGTGCTGGAGACCAATGTAGACGACTGCAGCGGTGAGATGCTGGGATTTGTGATGGAAGAGCTGTTCGCCGCAGGAGCGCTGGATGTGTGGAACACGCCTATTTACATGAAGAAAAACCGGCCGGCCTACCTGCTCTCCGCACTCTGTATGGAAAATGACATCGAAAAGATGGAAGATCTGATCTTTGTACATACGACGACAATCGGTGTACGCCGCTACCCGGTTTCCAGAACTATTTTGGAGAGAAGGAAGGCGGAAGTCGAGACCCGGTTTGGTAATGCCTCGGTCAAAATCTGTACCAGAAATGGGAAAACATTCTGTTATCCGGAATATGAGAGTGTGCGTGCCATATGCAGAGAGACAGGCGCGGATTTCCAAAGTGTATACTGCGAGATCAGAAAAGCTGCAGAAGATTTGTTCTGCCGACAGTAAGCAAATTGACAGGAAAGACGGGAGATTACAATGACACAGACAGAAGAAAAGAAAAGACAGCTGGAAAGCGCAATGGCGCAGTATGGAAAAGAAGACATCTGCCTTGCATTTTCCGGTGGTGTGGATTCAAGCCTCCTTTTAAAGGCGGCGTCGGATGCGGCCAGACAAAATGGGACAAAAGTCTACGCAGTGACCTTCGACAGCAGGCTTCACCCTTCCTGTGATTTAGAGATTGCGAGCCGTGTGGCGAAGGAACTGGGCGGAATTCATGAGGTAATCACGGTAGATGAACTGGAGCAGGAGGAAATCCGCCATAATCCGGTAAACCGCTGTTATCTGTGTAAACGCCATTTGTTTCAGGGACTCAGGGATTTTGCAGTACAGAGGGGCGTCCGGATTATCCTTGACGGGACGAATGAAGACGATCTGCACGTTTACCGCCCGGGAATCCAGGCCTTAAAGGAACTGGAGATTATCAGCCCGCTGGCCGAACTGCATATGACGAAGGCGGAGGTAAAGGAGCTGGCGGCAGAATATGGAATCTCTGTGGCTTCCCGGCCGTCTACACCGTGTATGGCAACCAGAATACCTTATGATACGGATATTGATTATGGGGTGCTGGAAAGAATTGCGCAAGGTGAGGCACGCTTGAGAGCACAGATTGACGGCAATGTACGTCTGCGTCTGCACGGTGACATTGTGCGGATTGAGGTAGACGGTAATGCCTTCTTAAGGGTACTGGAAATAAAGGATGAGATAATCAGAGGCCTAAAGGAACTGGGATTTCTATATATCACTCTGGATCTGGAGGGCTTTCGGTCTGGGAGTATGGATTTAAAAATCGAAAAGTAATGTAAGTCAAAAGACCGTGTATCTGCTGGCCAATCAATACCAGCTGGGATACACGGTCTTATTGCTTCATTTTTTACAAGCATCAGGAGTACTGCGCTTCCATTTCTTTAATTCTTTCATACAGCCGGTCGTTGACAGGTGTAGAGAGGCCATGTTTTTTAGCCATGCGGCCTACGGTTCCGGCAAACATTTCCACCTCCGAAGGGCGGTGCGAAAGCCCATCCTGCCGCATGGACGGCATACCGTCGGGGGAAAGTGTCTCCAGCAGTCTGATGTAATCCTCTAAATCCTGTTCTGTCAGATTGACATGCTCCGCTTTAGCCAGGGCAATGACCTCACGCATGGCGCCTACCATGGTATCGTGTGCTTCGCCTGGCGTCAGGGCGCCGGAGTAGGTGGTCTCGTACGCCATGCATGTCTGGTTTACACCGACATTCAGCATGAATTTCCCCCACAGGCGGTGCAGGATATCGTCTTCAGCCACATAGGCGATCTTCGCCCTGTCCAGGAAGTCAGTCATGGCTTTTAAGCGGTCAGCCTGGTCCGGTGTCCGGACACCAATTCTCAGTTCCCCGAATTTTGTGTAGGTCAGGGCGGCTCCGAATTTCATGGCATCCATGCCCTGGGCGATGGAGTAGAGTACTTTTTCGTGACCGTATCGTTCTCCGATTATCTGCTCGCTGCTGATCCCATTCATGACAGAGATGATAGTGGTATCCGGCCCTACACAGTGTTTCATGGTATCCAAAGCAGCGGGAAGCGCGTTGTATTTGACTGCAACGATTATAAAATCAGCAGGGGCAGCCGTTTCACAGTCCTCAACCGGAAAGGAACGGCGCTCCCCGTTGACAGTAAAATTCATTTCCCTGTATTTTTTAATCCGGTCTTTGTCTGCAATGAAACGGACGGCAGATGTCCCGAGCTCTGCTGCTATCTGATTTCCGTATAATAAGCCTAGCGCGCCCATGCCGACGATGGCGGTGGTCTGTATTTCTTTCATGATTTGCCTCCCTTACAGTGATTTTATTTATCATACCACTGGAGGTATCATAAGTAAAACAGAAACGGTAAAAATATGGATAAAATCCAAAAAGGTACTTGTAAAATACAAGTACCTCGGGTATAATGTACTTAGAAGTGATCAAAAGATTTGTGGTGTCTGATGATCAAAACTTCGGATAACTGAGTAATTTATAGTTACAAGCTATCCTCTACTGGTAATAGAGGATAGCTATTTTCTATTCTGACGATTATCTATGTAGGCCAGTGCTGTGAAGATAACCAGCACCAGTGTCAACACTTCAAGTGTATTCATACCACATATCCTCCTTCGCATATTTCCGAAGGAAACCATCAGACTATCCTCTGACCATTGTACAATTATACAAAGTTATTTTAACATAAAAACAAGGTAAAATCAATGGCAGTTTTTATTGCAGCCCCTTTTGATTTTCGACAAATCACTCTCTCTTTTTATCTTACAATATTTCCCTTACAATACTCCCGTATCATATCCAGGTAAACCCTCGCATACTGGGGCAGATACCGGTTTTTCTGATAAGCGGCGATCAGGGTGTTTTCGATTTTTTTATTTCCTATAGAAAAGCATGCACAGGGAGAACTGGACTGTTTCTTTAAATAATGGTAATAGCTCTCCGGTGCGAAGGCCGCGCCCATGCCTTCCATGGCCAGGCGGATGGACATCTCGCTGTTGCGGGTGTGCATCAGGATATGAGGTTCCATTCCATATTCGGAAAACAGTTTCAGGGCAATGCCTCCGGTATTCTGGTCGGGATAGAGGAGGATGAAGTCTTCTTCCGCAAGCAGCCGTAAATCCAGCCATGGGTATTTGAAGCCTTCTCTCTCCACAGCCTTTGAGGCCGCGGGGCTGGAAGCGGAGAGTACCAGGACCATCTCTTCCTTTCCGAGAATCTGATAATCTAAATCCCTGGGATATTCGTGAACATTATAGAAGGTTAAATCCACAGTATGGTCGTTTAAGGTGTGCTCCGCGACGAAATTGACTTCTTCCATCATATTTACTGTTACGTGGGGAAATTGTTTGTGAAAACGCGGCAGAGTGGGGCCGATTATGCTGTTGCCAAGCATGATCGGAATCGCAATGTTTAAACGGCCGTGGTTTTGGTGCATAATATCATCAAGCTCTGTATCCCATTCCAGGCCGTATTCCACGATTTTCTCCGCGTAATGGAGATAGCGCTCGCCCACATAGGTAGGGAAGTAGCCGTTTCCAATCCGGTCGAACAGGCGGGTTCCAAGCTGCTGCTCCAAATTTTTTAAATATTTACTTAAGGAAGGCTGGGAGATGAACAGGGCCTCGGCCGCCTTGCTGATGCTCTTGTGGCGGGCGATGGCTAGAATATAGCGGGCTTCTTTTAATTCCATGGCGGTCTCCTCCTGGGTGAAAGACAATGGATCAATGAGGGATTATAGCTTTACTGCATAAAAACTATAGATTATATGTATTTGACGTACAGTATATCACATTTTATAATAAATGTACATCGTTGGATTAACTAAACTAATAAATGAAAAAATAAATTGGAGAGGTAGAGATGAAGAAAAGTAGTGCATTTGTTATGGTGGTGCCCGGACTTGTCATCCTGGCGGTGTGTCTGTTTCTTCCGCTTTTGAGGGTTCTGGTCCCCACGCTCTTTGCCGGCGAGTATCCGTTCAACTCTTACGTGGACTTTTTCCGGGACGAGTATTATCTGAAGATATTCGCAAGGACCGTGAAAGTGGCGGTAATTACGACGGCGGCCTGTATGGCGGCAGGTGTTCCGACCGCGTATTTTATCAGCCGGTGCGGCAGAAAATGGCGGGGAATCCTTCTGGCAGTTTCCATTTTCCCGATGATGACGAATTCTGTCATCCGCAGCTTTGCATGGATCAATATCCTGGGAAGCAACGGGATAATAAACCGGTTTCTTATGGCCGCGGGATTTGCAGATAAGCCGGTGAAACTATTATACACCGATTTTGCCATTATCATCGGTTCTGTTTACTTATTCCTTCCTCTGATGATTGTGACGGTAGCCGGCGTCATGGAAAATATCGGGGATGATATGATGGAGGCCGCTCAGAGCCTGGGCGCCAACCGGTTTACCGCGTTTCTGAAGGTTGTTTTCCCTATGAGCCTTCCGGGAATTATTGTAGGCGGTATACTCGTGTTTACCGGAACGCTGACAGCCTACACCACGCCGCAGCTGCTGGGCGGCAATAAGAATATGGTGCTGTCGACCTTCATTTACCAGCGTGCCATGACGGTGGGGGACTGGGATGGAGCGGCGGTGATATCCCTGATTATGATTATTGTGACGTTGATTGTCATCAAAGGATTTAACGCTCTGGCAAACAGGCTGGACAGAAGAGGAGGAAGCCATGCGTAAGAATAAACTGCTCACGATTTTTGCGGTGCTGGTATTTGCATTTCTGATTATACCGCTCATCATCATCACCGTGACGGCGTTTGGCGGGGGAAATGCCATAACTTTTCCGATTGAGTCATTTTCCATGAAATGGTTTCTCAATGTCTTCTCTCTGAAATCCTTCCGGAAATCGTTTTTAACGAGCCTGGAGATTGCGTTTCTGGCTACCTTTATCGCTCTTCTGGTGGGAATTCCGGCGGCCTACGCGCTGGCCAGATCCGGGATGAAGGGAAAAGGGATCTTAAAGTCGGTGTTCCTGTCGCCTACCATTGTTCCGGGTATTGTCATCGGTTTTGTGCTTTACCAGTTTCTTGTGCTGTCGTTGAGAATTCCGGTGTATGCGGGACTTCTGGCAGGCCATTTCATGGTGACGCTTCCATATGTGATCCGGGTGGTAGGATCGAGTCTGGACCAGTTTGATTTCTCGGTGGAGGAAGCAGCGTGGAGCCTGGGCTGCGGCAGGATTTCCGCATTTTTTAAGGTGGTGCTTCCGAATATCACGTCGGGAATTTCGGCGGCCTTTATGCTTGCGTTTATCAATTCCTTCAATAATATTCCGGTATCCATGTTTCTTTCCGGCCCGGGGGTATCTACGTTCCCGGCAACCCTGATGAATTATATCGAATATAATTATGACCCGACCGTATCGGCGGTATCTGTGCTTTTAATGGCGGCCACGGTCATCATTATGGTAATTGTAGATAAGACGCTGGGAATCGCTGCGCTGACAAAATAGCAGAAAAGCGGGGCACGCGGAGTGCTTATAATGAGGAGGAAAAAACGATGGCATTTATGACACTTAAGGATATTGATGTCTGTTATGATAAGAAAAAACAGGTTTTAAAGGGACTGAATCTGGAGGTAGAGGAGGGCGAGCTGGTATCTCTCTTAGGCCCCAGCGGCTGCGGCAAGACGACAACGCTCCGGGTGGTGGCCGGATTTATTGAACCGCAGGGCGGAATCTTCTCTCTGGATGGAGCGGATTTAACAAAGGTGCCGGTGCATAAGAGAAATTTCGGTATCGTATTTCAGAGTTATGCGCTGTTTCCTCATTTGTCAGTCTATGATAATGTTGCGTTTGGTTTGAAAATCAGGAAGCTGGACAAGGCGGAAATGGACAAAAAGGTGAAGAACATCCTTGAAGTGTGCGGACTTACGGAATTCGCGAACCGTTTTCCGCAGCAGATGTCCGGCGGACAGCGGCAGAGAGTCGCTCTTGCCAGGGCGCTGGTGATCGAGCCAAAGCTTTTGCTGCTCGATGAGCCGCTCAGCAACTTAGATGCCAAGCTGCGCATCAATATGAGAATGGAGATCAAACGGATTCAGAAGCAGTTGGGAATCACCACTCTGTTCGTCACCCATGACCAGGAGGAGTGCTTCTCCATCTCAGATAAGGTGGCTGTTATGAACCGCGGTGTGATCGAACAGTATGACACACCGGAGCACATTTACAGCAGGCCGGAGACGGAGTTTGTGGCGAGGTTTATCGGTTTTGAGAATTTCCTTACGCTTCATAAGGGCGGGGATATTTACCGTACAGACGGAGGGGAGGCATTTTCCGTGAAGACGGCTCATGGGACGGTTCCGTCCGAAGAAACGGTTACCGGAACGATCAGACCGGAAGATATTCTGGTGGATACAGAAAACAGGGCCGTAAATGTGCTGACCGGAACTGTGGGAGTGCGCACCTTTTTGGGAAAGAGCTATCAGTATGAGGTAAATACCGCAGCCGGAAAATTCCTGGTGAACAGAACAGCGGATGAATCGTATGAAGAGGGCCAGGTGATTCGCCTGTACCTGCCGGAAGAAAAACTGATTTTAGTAAACCGTAACAGTAAATAAATAATTGAGAAAAGTGAGGTACTATTATTATGAAGAAAATCATTGCATTGTCTCTTTGCGCAGCGCTGGCGCTGACCGGTTGTGGAAGCTCCAATTCTGCAGAGGGCGGAAAAAATGACGAGGGTACGAAGAAACTGATTCTCTCCACTTATGGGCTCAGCGAGGATATATCCGAGGAGGAAGTCTATAAGCCGTTCGAGGACGAATTTGGCTGCAAAATTGTAACAGAGACAGGAAGCACCAACGAACGTTATACAAAATTGTCGGCAGACTCGGAAACAGTCATTGATGTGATCGAGCTGTCTCAGGCCATGACGGCGAAGGGCATCGAGGAAGGCTTATTCGAGCCGATCGACTTAAGCAAAATTGAAAACAGCAAGTATTTGATCGGCGCTGCGAAGAAGATGGCGGAAGCGGGACAGGGTGTCGCTTATACCATCAACAGCATCGGTATCATGTACAATCCGGAGGATGTGGGATTTGAGATAAAGAGTTTTGATGACCTTTGGGATGCGAGACTCGAGGGACGGATCGCGATTCCGGATATCACCACAACCTTTGGACCGGCCATGGTGTATATGGCGAGTGATTACAAAGGGGCGGATGTGACAGCAGATCAGGGAGCCGCGGCCTTTGAAGCGCTTAAGGAACTGAAACCGAATATCGTGAAGACGTATGCAAAGTCTTCGGACCTGATTAATATGTTTACATCCGGTGAAATCTCTGCGGCCATTGTTGGTGATTTCGGCGTGCCGACGATTCAGGCGGCGGATCAGAGCCTCGTCTACGTGACTCCTGATGTGACATACGCGAACTTTAATACGATCAGCATTACGAAGAACTCGAAAAATAAGGAACTGGCTTATGAGTACATCAATTACAGACTGAGCCAGGAACTCCAGACCAAGACAGGAAAAGCGCTGAATGAGGCGCCTACAAATAACCAGGTGGCATTTACAGAGGAAGAGTCCGCGAATATGACGTATGGCGATGCGGCGGAGAACGCGAAGGTGATTGATTATTCGTTTGTGAATCCCATACTGGGAGAGTGGATTGATCAGTGGAATCGGATTATTAATTCTTAGTTTAGAAATTTTGGGATGATGGCGAAGGGACGCGGACTTTGCAAAGTGGATTGAGGAAAGCGGGCGCGGGA
>OIZR01000246.1_pt1 | contig 48370 bp, 43 predicted proteins | sample 1588591 | NCBI WGS metagenome assembly OIZR01 (sample SAMN03283249) | human gut metagenome | biome: human-associated habitat; material: feces | host: Homo sapiens | place: USA | collected 2013 | reverse complement strand
GATAAACGCTGAAGGCATCTAAGCGTGAAGCCCCCCTCAAGATGAGATATCCCATCGCAAGAGTAAGACCCCTTGAAGACGACGAGGTAGATAGGGCAGAGGTGGAAGTGCGGTAACGTATGGAGCTGACTGTCACTAATAGGTCGAGGGCTTAACCAAGTTGGTTTAGGAAAAGAGGAAATAAGAACGGATGAAAAGATATGTACAATGTGTGGTTTTGAGGGTATATGCCCTAAGAGAAAACGGAGAGATGAGAGTCGCTTCGTTTTTATAGAATAAGCGCGAGTGGCTCAGTGGTGGAGTACAACCTTGCCAAGGTTGGGGTCGCGGGTTCGATCCCCGTCTCGCGCTCTGAGAATAAGAGAAAGAAAGCGGATTTCCAGTGATGGAGATCCGCTTTCTTTTTGCTTTACTGATACCTGCAGCCACGTAGAGGAAGGGCCAGGCTTAAAACAGTAAACCTTCTGTTTTAAGACCTGGCCGTAAAATGATATGACCTTTGCTGCACAAATATGGAAGGATCTACAGTTCGCCTTTCTCTCTGAGATCTTTTACTGCATTTACAAGAGTTTCATTCTGGATGTGGGTGCCGATTGAGATACGGGCGTATGGGAAATCGCCCCGGATCATTACTCCATAGGGAAGGAGTGCAAAATAAAGATCCTGACAGGAACAGCCAAAATCTGCGTAGATAAAATTCGCCTGAGATTCGTATACTTTGTATCCCAGCGCTGTAAACTCTCTGGTCAGATAATCCCGCTCTTCCCGGTTGCTGTTAATTGTCAGAAGACGGAAGTCTTCGTCATCCAGGGCTGCGATTGCCCCCTCGATTCCCACGGTGTTGAGAGAACGGGCTGCCATCGCCTTGTTCATATATCCAATGATTTCCGGGCAGGCCAGAGCATAGCCGATACGAATGCCGGCCATACCATAGAGCTTTGAGAAGGTACGTACCACAATCATATTGGGAAGATCCTTCAGATGAGAGACCATGGTGGTCTTCTCCGGGTTATCTGTAAAGTCTATGTAAGCCTCGTCTACAACAACGATAACGTCCTTTGGGAATTTCTGAATGAAGGAATACAGTTCATCTCCGGAAAGACAGGTACTTGTAGGATTGTTGGGATTACATACAAATACGAGGCGGGTCTTATCCGTAACTGCATTTAACACAGCCTCGGTATCCAGCTTCATATCATCCTTTCTCGAAGGGATATCTACAATCGTTCCATTATTTTTATAGACAATATAGTAGTAAGGCGGATAAGCCGGGGAGGTGATAATGCATTCGTCTCCGGGTTTGATGAATGCCTCACCCGCAAAGGCCAGTGCATTGGCAGCGCCGCAGGTGATCATGATGTTCTCAGGAAGCAAGCTGTGCTTCTGTGCCAGTTTGTTTTTTAAAACAGTATCGCGGGTAGAATCCGGGTACAGATGACAGTCTGCCAAAGACGCTGCCATCGCTTCCAGAGCCTTAGGTGATACGCCATAGGGGTTTTCGTTAGATGCCAGCTTGTAGAGTGTATCAAGGTTGTATTTTTCTTTTGCAGCCTTAATGGAAATGCCTACCGGAATGACGGTAGATGGTGCTTTTTTCAGGGCATAGCCCTGAGCCAGATGTTCAAACATGGATAATCCGCTCCTTTGCATATTGTAATAATTACCCAGATTGTAACATGATGATGATAGTTTGTCAATCGATTTTCAATATAAAGTTTGCAATATATAACAATAAACTTGCCTAATAAAAATAAAAACTTATCAAAAACTTATCAAAACGGATTGACAAAACGTATGCGGGCAAGTATAGTAAGAATGAAGATAAAATCATTTTCCGCTTTGCTTCCAAATGCAAAACGGAGAAAAATTTAATGGCTAAGCCGAAAGGAGACGGATTTTCATGAGTATCAGAGAGAAAAGAGTATCTTTTAAGGAACTGTTGGAGAAGGAAAAAGGGGTTATAGCCCCCTGTGTATTTGATTCTGCTTCAGCAAGAGCTGCATACCTGGCCGGTTTCAAAGCCCTGTGCTTAAGCGGCGCGGAACTTTCCATGGCTATGGCCGGTCTGCCTGATCTTGGCATTCTTAGTTTGCCGGAGCTGGAGTGGATTGTCAGCCGTATCACAGAGAACTGCCCACTTCCGATTATCGTGGACGCGGAAGACGGGTTCGGAGGACCACAGAACGTATACCGTACCTGCAAGCGCCTGGCTGCAGCCGGAGCTGCGGCAATTCTCATGGAAGATGAATCGGAACCGGGATTCGCCAAAGGCGTTGTAGAGAAAAATATTATTCCGAAAGAAGAGTACTGGGCAAAAGTTCGGGCGGCAAAAGCGGCTCTGGAAGGCACAGACTGTATTTTTATTGCGCGTACAAATGTGCTGATTAATACAGAAGAAGGTTTTCAGGATGCGATTGAGCGCTGCAGAGGATCGCTGGAAGCCGGTGCGGACATGCTGCTGATCAATCAGTTAAAGACCATGGAACAGGCTGAACGGGTTTCCAAAGAATTCCCGGATGTCTGGAGGATGTTCCCCGATATCAACCAGTCCGTAAAACAGCCGACCATGGATGCGAAGGATTTGTATCCATTGGGTTATAATATTGTCACCATGCATTTCCTGATGAAAGGAGCCATGGTGGGAATGCTGGACTATGCGCTTCGTGTGGCGGAGGATCAGAACAATATTTATCCGCGTGATGATATGCCTTACAATATCTCCGGACAGAGTGCACAGCCATTTTATCCGGTACAGGAATGGCTGGATCTGGAAGCCGGATTTTCCGGTATCCATAATACCTTCTGGGGCGATAAGCTGGATCTGAGCAAACGAAAAAAATAGGACAGTATCATAAGAGAGCGATGCCGAAACAAAAACGGCATCGCTCTCTGTCTGCCTGATTAAAAAGCGGCATCGTGCCGTGGGTGCAGGGGAAAAGGCTCATTGGGATTGCGAAGATACATCAATTTGTGATATGATGGTCGATGGGCCGGAAGACCCTGTGATAACTGGAAAAATTGAAGAATGGAAGATAAAAGGAGCATATTCAGATGAATGACAAGCTGCTTGTGGAGACGGCTGTATTGGCCGGAGAAGTAATGCTGGTGAGCGGAGCGGAAATCTACCGGGTGGAGGACACCATCAAGCGCATTCTGCAAAATGCGGACAGGCGTACCTCAGAAGCGATCGTACTGTCAACGGGGATCTTCGTGACGCTGAACGATCCGGAACTGGAACCGATCACGGTGATCAGGCGGGTGACCGACCGGTCTACAAATCTTAATAAGGTTTACCTGGTCAATAATGTCTCCAGACAGTTCTGCAGCGGTAATATGACTGTGGAAGCCGCTTATGAAGAGCTTCAGAAAGCGTGTAAGGCACAGCAGTACAGGCCCTGGATGAAGAATGCAGGAGTCATCTGTGTATCCCTGTTCTTTGCCCTGCTTCTGGGCGGAGGAGCTGTAGATTGTACGGCCGCCGCATTTGCGGGCGCATTGTCTGCGGGAGTCATCTGGATGTCGGGCCGGATCAGGCTTAATGTGTTCTGCCAGACGTCTCTGGGTGCATTTTCCATAGCCGTGGCAGCTCTTATAATGAAACAATGGGTGTTTCCTGACTTGAAGCGTGATATTGTTATCATTGGATGCATCATGCCCCTGGTGCCGGGCGTGATTTTTACAACAGCTATCCGGGATACTTTGAATGGGGATTACGCAGCGGGGGCAGCCAGAATCATGGAAGCGGCAGTCGTCGCCCTGGCCGTAGCGGCCGGTGTCGGTATGGGAATGGCCTTGTTCAGCCAGGTGCTTGGAGGTGCCGTGATATGGTAGTTCAGACGATGGGGGCGTTTTTCGCCGTTTTAAGCTTCGCACTGATTCTGGAGGTGCCGCGGAAATATGTGTTTCATGCCGGTTTCGTAGGAGCCGCCTGCTGGGTGATCTATTTGATTTCCTTAAACTATACGAGTTCTGTGATTGTTGCGGCCTTTGTATCCACTCTGGTGGTGGCCTTTATCAGCCATATCTTTGCAAGGCGGTTTAAGGTGCCGGTCACGGTGTTTCTGGTTGCAGGCATACTGCCGTCTGTGCCGGGAGCCTCGATTTACCGCAGCGTTTATTATATGATACGCAGTGTCAGTGATTTATCCTCGTATTATCTGACAGAGACACTTCAGATCGCGGGAGCTATTGCAATGGCTGTCTTTATTATGGATTCGCTGTTTCGGCTGGGTCAGAAAAATTAAGGGAAAGGGCTCGGCAGCCGGCCGGAGGGACAGCTGCAGAGGAATTAAAAGGGAGAGGAACAGAAGACTGATTTTTCTGTTTCTCTCCCTTTTTGTTTCCTGCGCTGGTCTAATAATAATTTTCCTCAGGCTGGATCTCACCGCTTTCGGGACATTCAAAGAGTCTTACATTATGACGCTCCAGGTAGTCTCTCCAGTCATCGGTTACAAGCTCGTCAGTAAACAGGTTGTCAACATCTTCAAAGTCACAGAAATGTGCAAAGGATACTTTGCCGAATTTGCTGTGATCAGCAAGCAGGCAGGTCTGCTCGGCGCACTGGATGATGGTTTTCTTCATGTCGGCGACTCTTTCGTCAGAGACTCCCAGGCCTCTTGTCATGTCAAAAGATTTACAGGAAAAAAAAGCGCGATCCACCTGAAAACGGCGCAGGTACTCGGACGCCGTAGGCCCTAAAAAGGATTCCTCGTTAGCATCATACCGGCCGCCCACACAAATTAGATTAATGGTTTTGCTCTTTGATAAGTAGTTGATTACGGCAAGCGAATTAGTCAAAACTGTGATATCCATATTCAGAAGACCCTCGCACATATGAAAGACCGTGTTGGAATTATCAAGAAAAATGGTATCGCCTGCTTTCATAAAGCGTACGGCACGTCTGGCAATGCGGGTTTTCCCTTCGGAAAAGGTGCTGTTGAGAAGCTCTTTTGGGGGAAGTGCGGAAGTACGCTTTTTTAAGGTGGCGCCTCCATAAACTTTGTTTAGAAACCCCTCATCTGCCAATGCATCAAAATCACGGCGAGCCGTCTCCACGCTGATCTGAAATTTTTCCATTACCTCTGAAATGGTAATGCTTTCTTTTTCTAGTAACATCGCACGAATCGCTTCACGACGCTGAACTGATAACATTTTCATGAAAAGTCTCTCCGTTTCCATCATTTTTCTTTCATTCTATCAGAAAATAGGATTTTTAGCAAGGAAAAGGGAAAAAGTAAGAAAATATTTCCAGATTTTGGAAAAAAGCCGGGCTTATATAATGAAAAATGACAACTAAAATACGATATCATGACTGTATTTAGAGGAATATATACAAAAAATGTTAAAAAATAATTGACAAAGTTGTCATGATATTGTATATCTGTAGTAGACGCTGATGCCGGCGGTATCAGTACTGCTTTAAAAAACGTTTGTCGGAACAGTCTAACTGGAAGAAAGAGAGGAAAGAAATATGAAGAGAACAGCAGCAACTGTAATGGCACTTATGGCGATTCTATCATTGACAGCCTGCGGCGGCAAGGCCGGCAGTCCGGCGGGAGGGAGTGGGGCGATTACGAAACTTACATATGCCTGCCCCGGAAAATCAGCCCGTTATAACTTTGTGAATGAGGATGGGGAACTGGACGGATATGAGATTGCAATTATGAAGGAAGTGGATAAACGTCTGGAAGACGTTGCGATCGAACTGGTCTATACCGGGGAGTTCTCAGCTCTGTTCCCGGGACTGGAATCCGGCCAGTATGATATCATTGGAGGCGGGATTTCGTGGAAGCAGGAGCGGGCAGACAACTATTTATACTCGGAAGTCCCCTATTTCCACAGCCCCACCGTGCTGGGCGTCCGTCAGGACGAGACAGAGATAAAGACGATCGGAGATCTGGCCGGTAAGAACATCGCTCATATTGCAGGGACTGCACAGGCCATGTGGCTGGAAGCATATAACGAGGAGCATCCGGAGCAAAAGATCAATATAGATTATGTAGATGCCAGCGCCATTGAGATTATGAACATGGTTTCTACCGGACGCTACGATGCCTGCATTCATGCGGCGGCCGATTTCGCGATTGCCAGTCAGGAGCTGGGCGTTGATTTAAAGCTGTATGATATTGAAAATGCCGACGAAATTCAGAAGCCTGACTCTTACTATCTCTATGCAAAAGATAATACGGAGCTTCAGAAGAAAATTGATGCGGTCCTTGCGGAGATCCGCGATGATGGTACAATGGCAGAGTTATGTGTACAGTATTTTGGAACAGACTTAGTACCGGAACACTAGATGGAGAAGACTTTATATGAATAAAATATTTGATATGAAAGCTATTTGGGAGTATATGCCCAAGATACTGGAGGGTCTTCCTGTTACGCTGGAACTCACTGTGGTGGCCATGATTCTGGGCGTGGTCCTGGGATTTGGCATGGCAATTGCCAGAATTCGAAAGATCCCTGTACTGAGCCAGTTCTGCTCGGTCTATCTGTCCTTTGTCAGAGGGGTTCCGCTGATGGTTTTGCTGTATCTTTCCTACTATGGGATTCCGCTTTTACTAAGGGCGGTTAATGTAAAACACGGAACGGATCTCAATGTTAATATGGTTCCTGCCTTTGCGTTTGCCCTGGTTGCATTTGTGATTCAGGAGACTGCCTATGAATCGGAAATTATCAGGGCGGCGCTTCTTTCCATCGATAAAAAAGAGATTGAGGCGGCAAAATCCCTGGGCATGACGGCATTTCAGACCATGCTGCGGGTAGAGATCCCACAGGCTCTTGTTGTGGCGATACCGACGTTTGGTAATCAGATTACGTCACTGATCAAGGGGACGTCGCTGGCTTTTATGATTGCAGTGGTGGACATCATGGGGAAAGCAAAAATCATCGGCGGCCGAACGCTCCGTTATTTTGAGGCGTATATCTGCACTGCCATTATCTACTGGGGGTGCTGTATTCTGATCGGTTTTGCATTTAAGTGGCTGGAGAAAAAGGTAAACTACAGGGAAAGAAAGGAAAAGAAGGATGATTGAGGTTAAAAACTGGAAAAAAAGTTTTGGCGACAATCAGGTGATTAAGGGTGTGGACTACCGGGTAGAAACCGGGGATGTTGTCGCCATTATCGGAGCCAGCGGGTCTGGAAAATCCACTTTCCTGAGAACCTTAAACTTTTTGGAACGAGCGGAGGAGGGCGTGCTGAAGCTGGAAGATATCACGCTGGACATGTCGGATAAAATCAGCAGGAAAGAGATTCTTGACGTCCGGCGGAACACGGCCATGGTGTTTCAGGGCTTTAATCTGTTCAGCCACCGCACGGCACTGGAAAATGTGATGGAAGCCCTGGTAGTGGTAAAAAAAATGAAAAAGGAGGAGGCTAAAAAGATTGCCGCCGAAGAAATCGCCCGGGTGGGGCTGAAGGACCGGATGAATTATTATCCGCATCAGCTGTCGGGAGGCCAGCAGCAGCGGGTGGGAATCGCCCGGGCTCTGGCTTTGAATCCCAGGGTGATCCTGTTCGACGAGCCGACCTCTGCGCTGGATCCGGAAATGGTGGGGGAGGTTCTGGATGTGATCCGTTCCATTTCCCATCAGGGAACGACTCTGATGATTGTGACACATGAGATGGCGTTTGCCAGGGAGGTCGCGGACCGGGTAGTCTTCTTTTCGGATGGCGTAATCCTGGAAGAAGGGCCGGCAAAAGAATTTTTCGCAAATCCCAGGCATGAGCGGACGAAACAGTTTATCCAGAGAATTAATAAGCATTAGGAAAAGAGATCCTTCAGACCCGGCGGGCTGAAGGATCTCTTGAATTTAAGAAAGGCATGTGAAATGAAATTGTTAATAGACACCCTGCGTCATCATCGCGTCGGCTACTTTTTCAAAGCCTGCGATATTGGCGCCTGCAACCAGATTGTAGCCCAGGCCATAGCGTTCTGCCGCGTCTACGGAGTTCTTGTAGATGTTCTTCATTGCAGCCTTCAGCCGGCTGTCAACTTCCTCGGCACTCCAGGATAGTCTCTGGCTGTTCTGGCTCATTTCCAGACCTGATACGCAGACGCCGCCGGCATTGACTGCTTTCGACGGAGCTACAATGATTGTTTTTCTGGAAGTGAGATAATCTAAGGCCTCGGAGGTAGTAGGCATATTGGCTACCTCGATATAATACTTCGTTCCATTGGCCGCAATGTTTTTAGCATCTTCCAGATCAACTTCATTCTGCGTCGCACAGGGCATTGCCACGTCCGCTTTTACTTCCCAGGGCCGTCTGCCCGGGAAGAATTGTGCGCCGAACTTGTCTGCATAGTCTTTGGCACGATCGTTTCGGGAGGCACGCATCTCTAATAAGTAATCAATTTTTTCCTGAGTGATAATTCCATCTTTGTCATATACATAGCCATCCGGTCCGGAAATCGTAAGAGGAATTCCCCCCAGCTCCGCAATCTTCTTGATAGCGCCCCAGGCGACATTGCCAAAACCGGAGATGGCAAAGGTTTTCCCCTTGATGGATTCGTGCTCATGATTCAGAACTTCATTAGTATAGTATACGGCGCCGTAGCCGGTGGCTTCCGGGCGGATCAGGGAACCGCCGTAGGCACGTGGTTTTCCTGTGATCACTCCGTTTTCGAATGCAATCCGGATCCGTTTGTACTGACCGAACAGATAACCGATTTCTCTTGCACCAACGCCGATATCTCCGGCGGGAACATCGGTGTCCGGTCCGATGTAATGGTAAAGCCCGGTCATAAAGGACTGGCAGAATCTCATGACTTCGCTGTCGCTCTTTCCGACCGGATTAAAATCAGAACCGCCTTTCGCTCCCCCCATAGGAAGTCCGGTAAGAGAGTTCTTGAAGGTCTGCTCGAATCCCAGGAAAAACATAACGCTGGGGTTTACGGTTGGATGGAAACGGAGGCCTCCCTTGTATGGTCCAATGGTTGAATTGAATTGTACCCGGTATCCGCGGTTGATCTGGGTAAATCCGTTATCATCCACCCAGGCGACCCGGAAGGAAATAAAACGGTCGGGTTCGATCATACGGGTCAGGATGTCGGCCTTAACGTATTCCGGATGAGCCTCGATAACCTTTTCCAGGGAATCGTAGACTTCCTTCACACACTGTAAAAATTCCTGTTTATCCCCGTCCCTGCGCCTTGCCGTTTCAATCACTGCGTCAATATACTCTTTTGCACTTGTGTAGGTTCGCATGTTTTTGTTCTCCCTCATATAAAATGAATATGCCTTTCTTATGCCTTTATTATAGCAAAGAGAATCCATATGTCAACTACTTATTGTCATAATATGTTAAAAATACTATTATAATATTATAATAAAACAGTCAAAGCGTGAAGAGGCGAAAATCATGGAAATAAAAAGACGGGCAAGCCGATAAAAAGGCACCCGAAGGCGCCTTTTATCTCTATTTCCAGTCTTTTGTATAATCATGTAAAACCTCAGCTCCATCAAAGGTATATCCGTTACGGAACCAGTAGGCTCCGAGAATGTCCCCCTTCGGTGCCAGAGGCATGTGCTCTTCCAGTTCGGATGGAAGGAATTCAAGCTGGCCGCTTCCTGCCCATGCGACCGGATCGGACTGCTTATTGACCGCTCCCAGCTTAACCAGTTCGCATACGGAAGGCCGGTGCCCGGGAACGAGGCTTGGGAAGTGACGCAGATGAATCAGGGGCAGCCCCATGGGCTTGGGCAGATGATCCGGGGGTATCTGACGCTCAATCGTGAGCGTGCCTTTTATCAGCCTTTCACCATGAGAGGCGACGGTTCCAGTTAAGCTTGCTCCCGGCCCCATCTTCGGCATGCCCGGATTGTAGGGATTATAGTCTGTTAGGCTGATCTGTCCCAGCTTCTTGGGAAAGCCCATGGCCCAGCCTCTCGCCATGGAAAAATCGTTGTCTACCCAGATGGGGAGGCAGATCTGAGCCTCTTCACCATTATAATTACAGCCGGTCCAGATGGCCGCTTCCTTATACTGGGTGCGTTCCGGATTCATACTGGGCATCTCCCTGCAGTCTTCCCAGACGGACCACCACTTGCTGAATGCAACGTAGGCGATATCCGGATGCGTTCTGCTTGGCGTAAGGGGTTCCGGGATCCATTTTGCCAGTGCATCGGGATCGGTGCGGTAGACAATATTTAAGTATTCCGTACCGTAATGCCAGGGATAGCAGCCTAATAAAGAACACGTTCCTTCCGGAGACAGCGGGTAGCAAAAGCCTTTTAAATCTGTTATTTTAGCCATGGATAAACCTTCTCCTTATCTATATTATGACAGTATTATAACAATGTTATGAAAACAAGTCAATAAAAAATTGAGCATAATAAAAAAGAAATCTCAATAAAATGCTTAAGTTATCGACGGAAAAGAGAGGAAAATAAAAAAGTTTGCAACATAAAATGAAAAGCAAGAAGAGAATAAGACAAGAATTTGACAATATTTATAACACTTTATGTGAAAAATTCATAAGATACTATTGACGAAACGATCATTTTTTATTATACTTAGACGCAAAAGAGGTGTGTTTTTATAAACTGGTATCATTTGGTCAATATAAATTGACCAAGCTGTGATAATGATAAGATTATGGAGGAAAACTGGTATGGAATTTGATATAACAAAGCCACATTGCTATTACTTTAATGAGATGTGTAAGATTCCCCATGGTTCAAAAAATGAGAAAATGCTGAGTGACTGGATTGTGCGGTTCGCCGTCGATCACAATCTTTCCTATGTGCAGGACGAAATGGGAAATGTTGTCATCTATAAACCGGCGTCACCAGGTTATGAGACACATCCCGGCGTCATCCTGCAGGCTCATATTGATATGGTGTGTGTGAAGGTGCCGGAATCAAATCATAATTTCGACACAGATCCGCTGGAGCTTTATGTGGAAGACACACATTTGAGAGCCAGAGGAACGACGCTCGGTGCAGATGACTGCATGGGAGCCGCATATATGCTGGATATCTTATCCGATGAAAAACTCGGCCACCCTTATCTGGAATGCTGCTTTACCGTTCAGGAGGAAATCGGACTGTATGGAGCCATGGCGCTGAAGCCGGAATATTTTAAGGCAAGAAGGCTGATTAACCTGGATGGTGCTGGTGAATACCGGACCTATACGACACTTGCCGGATCACGCAATCTGGTGATTGAAAAGAAACTGTCCATGACGGAGGCTCCCGGACGGACGTATCGCCTTACGATACAAGGGCTTTTGGGGGGACGCACGGGAGATGATATCGGTAAAGAACGGGCAAACGCGGGAAAGCTGGCGGCCAGGGTGCTCTATCATTTTTTGGATGCGGGAATCGTCTGCCGGATAGGGGATATGACGGCAGGCAGTAAAAAAACGGGAATTGCAGCGGAGGCGGAGGTCGTTTTTACTGCTGATGCAGCGCCGGAGGAACTGGATCGGGTGTTAAGACGGACAGAGAGGGCAGTGGCGGAGGAATATGAATTCAGCGATCCCGGTATTTCCATGGTTCTTAGGGAAACGGAGGCTGTACCGGCGGCGTCGGAAGAGGAGAGCAGGGAATTTATTGAGCTTTTGTATCTTCTGCCATACGGCGTCTTTTCCAGGTTTTTAACCCTGGACGGGCTGCCCTCCTGGTCGGCTAATCTGGGGAACATCTCGGTAAGCGGAAAAACCGCGGTGGTGGCGTTTGCAGCCCGCAGCCCCTTTGAATCTCTAATGGATGAAGCGGAGTATACGGTTTCGCTTCTTTGTGAGAAGTTTCATGCGGAAATCAGAGAGAAGCGTGATTACTACGGCTACCGGTACTTAAAAGACTCCCCCCTGCGAGATACCATGGACCGCGTATTCTTAGAACAGTACGGGATACCGCTGAACCATGTTGCCGCCCACGGCGGGAATGAATGCGGAGCCTTTAAGCATATGTTCCCGGACATGGATATCGTAACCAGCGGTGCTGTCTACGCGAAGCATCACACCCCGGAAGAATACTTAGACTTAGAATCGTTTGACCGTTCGATTCGTTTCCTGAAGGCATTCATCGAAGAGTTATAAAGGAGAAGCAATGGAATTTGATCTGACAAAACCGTATTGCCGGTATTTTAATGAAATCTGTAAGATTCCTCATGGTTCGGGAAATGAGAGGAAGCTCAGCAACTGGCTGGTATCGTTTGCAAAAGAACATCAGCTTTCCTATATCCAGGATGAACTTTGGAACGTCATCATTTATAAAGATGCCGCCATGGGATACGAGGACCATCCCGGCGTAATCATTCAGGCTCACATGGATATGGTTTGTGAAAAAAAAGAGGGCTGGATCCATGATTTTGAAACAGAACCACTGAAACTGTATGTGGAGGACGGCCGGTTAAGGGCGGAGGGGACAACGCTTGGAGCGGATGACGGTATGGGCTGTGCTTATATGCTGGCTGTCCTGGCAGACGATACGCTTGCCCATCCATATCTGGAGTGCTGCTTTACCACACAGGAGGAGACCGGGCTGACAGGGGCACAGGCACTGAAACCGGAATATTTCAAAGCAAGGCGTATGATCAATCTGGACGGAGCCGGCGAGTATAAGACGTATATGAGCATGGGCGGTGGAGAGCAGATTACGCTGACACGTCCTGTCACGTGGGATGAAAACCGGAATCGTACATACCGTCTGACTGTAAGCGGACTTTTAGGAGGCCATTCAGGCGGAATGATTGACCGGGAGAGGGCCAATGCCGGCAAACTGGCGGCCAGGATATCGGGCTTTCTCATTCGCCGGGGAATTGATTTCAGGCTGTGTGATTTTCAGGGCGGGACAAAGCATAATGTAATCATGCCCCGGGCGGAAGTTACGTTTACTTCGACGGTGGAGGAAATGGTACTGCGAAAGCTGGTCTCACGGTGCGGACAGAATATTTCGGAAGAGTTTGAACTGAGCGATCCTGATATTACGGTGGAGCTTACGGCGGAGAGTCTGGCGGAAAGAGCCATGAAAGAAGAGGACAGCCGGGAGATTATAAGCCTGATCGGGCTGCTGCCATGCGGCCTGCAGGCGAGGAATGCGGCGGTGGAGGGAAACCCGCCGGTCACTTCCGTTAACATGGGAATTATTTCTATAGAAGAAACTCAGGCGGTGATCGTGCTCTCTGCCAGGAGTGCCCTGGAGGGAGCCGTGGAAGAACTGAAGCATCAGGCGGCGCTGCTTGGCAGGCTGTTCGGGGCCAGTGCCGGGTATTCCGGTTATTATCCGGGCTGGAAATATGAGGCTGTTTCTGAACTTCGGGAGATTATGAAGCAGGTATTCTTTGATCTCTATCAAAAACCGTTAAACTGCCTGATCGGACACGGGGGAAATGAATGCGGAGTATTTAAAAAAATGCATCCGGACATGGATATAGTAACCAGCGGGGCAATCTACGGAAATATACACGGGCCGGAGGAATTTCTTGACCTCGCTTCCTTTGACCGGTCCTGGATACTTCTTACGAGACTGTTAAAAGCTCTTTGACATGGAAAGTCTCAGAGCGATACCGCTCTGTGGGAAAGGAAGATAAAGAAAAATGAGAGATGCAAGAGTGGATAAGATGGCACATAACATTGTGACCTATTCCTGCAATGTGCAGCCGGGGGAAAACGTGGTGATTGAATCGTTTGGCAATCACAATTACGATCTGGTAAAAGCCCTGATCCGGGAAGTGTATGCGGCGGGAGGAAGTCCGTTTCTGTGGATTCGGACGATGGAACTGCAGAGGGAGCTTCTGATGCAGTGCAACAGGGAGCAGTTAAAGGTAATGGAGGAAGTCGACAGCCTGATGATGAGCAGGATGGATGTGTATATCCGGGTGAGGGGAGAGGAAAACACTTCCCAGATGAGCGATGTACCTTCTGAAAATATGGCGGATTATGCAGCAATTTATCAGCGGCCGGTACACAGCAGGAGAAGCACGGATTCGAAATGGTGCGTCATGCATTATCCCACCGATGGTATGGCGCAGGCGGAATGTATGAGTATGGAGGCACTGGAGGACTATTTCTTCGAGGTCTGCACCATGGATTATTCTAAGATGGAGAAGGCGTTTGAGCCATTGAAGGAATTGATGGAGAAGACGGATCGGGTTCGTCTGGTGGGCAGGGGAACGGATATTTCATTTTCTATTAAAGGGATGCCTGCCATTCCCTGTGCGGGAAAGCAGAATATACCGGATGGAGAAATATTCACGGCTCCTTTAAAGGATTCTATAAACGGTGTGATTACCTATAATACGACGGGATTTTTTGATGGCTTTGCCTTCGAAAATATCTGTTTCCGGTTTAAGAACGGACGAATTGTAGAGGCCACTGCCAATGATTCGGAGCGGCTGAACCAGATTCTGGACCGCGATGAGGGCTGCAGAGGAATCGGGGAGTTTGCGATCGGAGTGAATCCCTATGTGGTAAAACCGATGAAAGATTCCATGTTTAATGAGAAGATGTCGGGCAGTATCCATTTTACGCCCGGAAATGCTTATAAAAATTGTGATAACGGAAATCACTCCTCGATTCATTGGGATCTGGTATATGCCCAGACACCGGAATACGGCGGAGGAGAGATGTATTTTGACGACGTGCTGATCCGCAGGGATGGAAGATTTATACTGCCGGAGCTTCTGGGATTGAATCCGGAAAACTTAAAATGAAGCGGATATCCACAAACTTAAGCGGGGAAACCTGTTTAAAGTATAAAAAAGAGGAGGAACTCTAATGAAAAAAATGGTTTCATTACTGCTTACTGGTGTGATGGTACTTTCCCTGGCCGCGTGCGGCGGGAATAAAAGCACAACCAGCACGGTAAGTACGACAGAGCCCGCCAAAGCAGAGGCGGAAAATGAGTCTCAAAGCGAGTCCGCGGGGGGAGAAAAAGCGGCCGCTGACCAGATCGTGTATGGCGTGACCAGTACAATTGCAGGTGATATGGGATTGAATCAGTGGTCCAGCGTCGGAGGGGACAAGCCGATTCTGTTTCTGATCAACGCATATTCGCCGACCTGCTACGATCAGGATGCCCTTTGGCTGTGGGACGAAACGGTTGTGGATTCCCATGATTCGAAATCGAATGACGATGGTACGCTGACCTATACCATTAAGCTGAAGGACAATCTACGGTTCAGCGATGGTTCCCAGATTACCGCCAAACATTATGTGGCGTATCCGCTGCTGTTTTCTTCGCCGGCCGCGGTAGGGGTCAGCGCTTACGGTACCGCAGGAAAGGAATATGTGGGACATCAGGCGTATAAAAATGGCGAGAACAGCGTTTTCGAGGGTATTCATCTGATTGACGACCTGACCTTCAGTATTACCGTTGCAAAGGATTATAACCCTTATTACTATGGACTGGCGCTTTTAAATATCTTCCCGACGGCTTACGAGCAGTGGCTTCCGGAAGGAAACTGGGATATCGTTGATGATGGAAACGGCTGTTATTTCAAGGGGGATGTGGAGTTCAACGGCGCAAACTGCGGTGAAGCAATCACAGCCGGCCGTTATCTTTACGAGGGCCGGATCTGTTCCGGACCGTACTATCTGGAAAGCCTGGATACAGGCGCCGGAGAAGCGACCTTAAAGCTGAACGAGTATTATAACGGCAACTTTGAGGGACAGAAGGCACAGATTGAGACGATTATTGTAAAAGCGGTGAACTCGGCGACGATGCTGGATGCCTTAAAGACAGGGAGCGTCGATCTAATTGACGGAATCGGTGAGGGCGATATTATCAACGCGTGCCTTGACCTGGCGGATACGGGCGAATACGGCGCCGACTGTTATAAATACAGCGGTTATATGAAGCTGTTCTACCAGTGTGACTGGGGGCCGACCCAGTACGAGCCGGTCCGAAAGGCGGTTGCCTATTTAACCAACCGGGAAGAGATGTGTCAGGAAGCCACGCTTGGATACGGCAATGTAACGAACGGACAGTACAGCTTTGCCCAGTGGATGGCCCAGGATATGGAAGAGGAACTGAGCACGGAGCTGGAAGCTTACGCCTATAATCCGGATAAGGCGGTCGAGATATTAAAAGAAGACGGATGGGTTTATAACGCCGACGGCAGCGATTATGCGGATGGAAGCGGTGAGATCCGCTATAAAAAGGTTCCGAAGGAAGAAACGGAATATATGAACGGCTGCGTGGAAGTAAACGGAGAATGGTACATGCCTCTGGTACTGGAGTATTTAGGCCATGCGGAAGGCGATGGAATCGAGACCGTTCTCGATGAGCTTCTGACCATTTATCTATGTGAAAATGACAATACAGCCAAGGCCGGTATGAAGTTTAACCGCACCGTCATGGCCGATTCCGAGCTGCTGAGCTATTTAAACCGCCGCGGTGCAAACGGTGAAGAAAAGTATACACAGCCCAGCTATCACGTGATTTCCCTGGCCTCCGGCCTGGGCGCGGCTAAATTTGACAAGACCTACAGCTGGACCTTCGATGAAAATCTGATTGCAAATAACAAAAACCGGTATTTCAACCACACGCTGGATGATCTGTCCATGGATATGATATACGGTGTGGAAGCCGGTGATGACGATACGTTTAAGGATATCTGGTTCGAATATCAGAAAGAATTTAATAAAACACTGCCCGAGGTTCCTTTATTTAACTGGACTTACTGTGCGGTATACAACAGTAAGCTTGATGGATTTAAGGAAACGAATATCTGGAGCTTCCAGTATGCGATTCTTTATGCGACAGTAAAATAGCAGGATAATAAAAGTGATGTGACCCAAAGCGGGGTGGGAATGCGCCTGCCCCGCTTTTGCTGTTTATGAATAAAGGCTCTTTAGAGAAAGGAGGGTATCGTATGGCGAAATATATAGGGAAGCGGCTGGTGTATATGGTCGTCGTCTTTTTTGTCATCTCGTTTATCATGTACATGCTGTATAATATGATCCCAGGGGACCCGGCAGCCATCGAACTCCAGACAATCCGTGACGAAATCAGCGCGGATGATTATGAGGAAATGTATCAGCAGGTGAGAGCACGCCTGGGACTGGATGACCCTATCGTGATTCGTTATTTTCGATGGCTTGGTTTATATCCTTCTGTAGAAGGAAATCTGGATGGCGTATTTCAGGGGAATCTGGGGTACTCCACGATGTATAAGGACAATGTGGTGAATATTATTGCTGCTCCCTTACAGAACACACTGTTTTTGAATGTCTTTGCCACGATTCTGGCATTGGTCATTACAATTCCATTGGGAATTTTCTGCGCAGTCCGGAAAAATGGCAAATTTGATCAGGCTGTGCAGGTTTTTACCATCGTCGGCTACAGCATTCCGATCTATATTATCGGGCTGGTGTTTATCTTTTTTCTGGCTGTGAAATTTAAAATTTTTCCGGTAGGCGGCGTTAAGAGCTCGGGAGTGGAATATACCGGGTTTGCTGCTGTTAAGGACAGACTGTACTATATGGCGCTTCCTCTGATTGTTACGACGTTTGCCAACCTGGGAAGTATGACTCGCTATGTGAGGGCGGCTATGATAGATGCTCTGGGGATGGATTACATACGGACGGCCCGTGCGAAGGGGCTTAAGGAAAAAGTGGTTATCTACTCTCATGCGTGGAGAAACGCCCTGCTTCCGGTTGTGACGGTTATTATCGGATGGTTTTTGCGGATTTTCAGCGGTTCCGTTGTGGTGGAGAACACGTTCTCCTTTCTGGGAATGGGAGCTTTGAACGTAACCGGCTTAAAGCAGAGCGATTACGAACTGGTTCTGGCCATTCAGCTGTTTTATACGATCATCAGCCTGGTGGGCATCCTGATTACGGATATCAGCTACGGATTGATTGATCCTCGTGTCCGCGTAGACAAATAAAGGAGGAAACGCTATGGATAAGAAAGAGAAAAGACGCTGTCGCATTTCCACCTGGTTTCGGCGCATGTTCTTTGGCCCCGGCAAGGAACTCAGTTTTCTGGAAGAAGAACAGGTGCAGAGCCCTCTGCGTTCGATGGCGAAGCGTTTTTTTACGAATAAAATTGCTATGACGGGACTGATCGTATTTATCTCCTGTCTTCTGCTGGTCATGATCGGACCGATCTTTCTGCCTTTGGATTTATCGTATTCAGATGCCACCCAGCAGAATGTACCGCCTACCAGGAAGCTGGCCTCAGTTCCCGAGGAGCTTAAGGATAATTTAAATGTGCTGTCGGTCGGTACTACCTACGGGATCGGGTGCAGCAAAGATGGAAAGGTTCACACGTGGGGATATACAAAGATTACGGACAAAATTGATTTGGCGGAGATTCCCGAAGAGGTTCAGGAAGCCAATATCGTGAATGTGGCCGCGGGCTACGATCATGTGCTTGCCCTGTCGGATCAGGGTAAGCTGTACGTCTGGGGAAATACCCGCTTATCTCAGGCAGATATCCCTCAGAAAGCACAGCGGAAGGAGTTCGTCCAGATCGGAGCCAGCACGCAGTACTCTGCAGCACTGACAAAGGACGGTTACTTATACCTGTGGGGAAACGGCAATACTGCGGATATAAAAGTAAAAAAGGATTATCAGAACCATATTGTAAAGTTTGCATTGTCTGATTACGCCTATGTCTGTCTCATGGATGACGGCAGTGTGAAGTATACCGGCTACAATGCAACGACCTCCTATGCCCAGATTCCGGAGGGGTTAGAGAGCGGAGTGACCGATATTGCGGCTTCTTCCACCACGTTTGCGGCGGTTGACGGCAACGGTAAGGTTGCCATTTGGGGAAATGTGACGAATGGGGAGAATGATGTTCCTGAATTTGAGGGAGAGATCAGGGAGATATACGGCGGCCGTTATCACTACACGGCTCTTCTCGATACGGGAAAAATCATCTCCTGGGGAAATAACCATTTCGGCCAGGCAAAGGTGCCGGATAATCTGGCGGAAGGGAAAGACTGCGTTCAGGATATTTACGTCGGCTATTATCAGAATTACGCCGTGAAGGAAGATGGGAAAATTGATACCTGGGGACTTAAGGGGTATATCATGGGAACCGACAATCTGGGGCGTGACGTTCTGACACGGCTGGTAAACGGTGGAAGAGTGACGATGACGGTCGGAGCTGTCTCCGTTATCATCATGCTGGTGATTGGAATTATCGCAGGCGGGCTTTCCGGTTACTTTGGAGGACGGCTGGATGTGGTACTGATGCGTATTGCGGAGGTAATCAGCGGGATTCCATTCCTGCCGTTTGCATTAATTCTGTCTTCCGTGGTCAGCTCCAGCGTGTCTCTGACCCAGAGAATGTATTTAATTATGGTGGTGCTGGGCGTCTTAAGCTGGCCGCCTCTGGCAAGGCTGGTGCGGGCGCAGATTCTGGCGGTCCGGGAGCAGGAGTATGTCATGGCGGCGAAAGCCATGGGGGTGAGGGAAACTACGATCGTATTCAAACATATTCTGCCGAATATCCTTTCTGTGGTACTGGTTAATATTACACTGGATTTTGCAACGTGTATGCTGACAGAGTCTTCCCTTTCTTATCTGGGATTCGGGATTATACCGCCCACGCCTACCTGGGGAAATATGCTGACCGGAGCAAACAATTCGGTGGTAATCCAGCAGTACTGGTGGAGATGGGTTTTCCCGGCTCTGATTTTTGGTATCTGTACGATTGCCATTAATCTGATGGGAGACGGTTTAAGAGACGCTGTGGACCCAAAATCAGAAGAAAGATAAGGAGGTGGAATGATGCCATTACTTGAAATGAAGGATCTTCATACCTTTTTTCATACAAAACGTGGAATTGTGAAGGCAGTTAACGGTGTATCCTACTCGGTGGAAGCGGGTAAAACGCTGGGAGTGGTAGGAGAATCGGGCTCGGGAAAGAGTGTTTCAGCAATGAGCATGCTGCAGCTGATTGACGGAAACGGCTATATTGCCGGCGGCGAAATTATTTTTGACGGACAGGATCTTACGAAGCTTGGCCGCCAGGACATGTACAAAATCCGCGGCAACGATATCTCCGTTATCTTCCAGGAACCGATGACCAGTTTAAATCCGGTTTTTACCATTGAGAGGCAGATCAGTGAACCTTTCATCATCCACCAGGGGATGAATAAGGCGCAGGCGGCCAAGGAAGTAGTAAAAATGCTGGCCGATGTAAAGATTCCCAATCCGGAGGTGGTTGCAAAGCAGTATCCGCACCAGCTGTCCGGAGGAATGCGCCAGCGTGTCATGATTGCCATGGCTCTGGCATGCAAGCCGAAGCTTTTGATTGCGGATGAGCCGACGACCGCCCTGGATGTGACGATACAGGCGCAGATTTTAAACCTGATGAATGAACTGAAGAGGGAACACGGGACTTCGATTCTGTTCGTGACCCATGACCTGGGCGTCATTAATCAGATGGCTGACGATGTGGCGGTCATGTACTGCGGCCAGGTGGTGGAGCTGGCGCCGGCTGATGTACTGTTTGCGCCGGACTGCCGTTTTTCTCACCCGTATACGGAGGGGCTGATGTTTTCTGTTCCGAGGCTGGACACGCCGGCGGGAAAAAGGCTGGAGGCGATTCCGGGTTCGGTGCCTCATCCGCTGGATCTGCCAAAGGGGTGTAAGTTTGCACCACGCTGCAAATATGCGGGAGAACGATGCCGGGCAGAGGAACCGGGACTTGTGAATGTGTCCGACAGGCAGCAGGTCCGCTGTTTCTATCCGTTAAAGGAGGAGAGACATGGAAAACAGAAATAAGGTGCTGATTCGAGTCAGCAATTTGAAACAGTACTTTCCTTTGAAGAAAAAGGGGCAGTACGTTAAGGCAAATGACGGTATCTCCCTGGATATTTATGAGGGGGAGACCTTTGGCCTGGTGGGGGAATCCGGCTGCGGGAAGTCTACGCTTGGAAGGACGCTGCTGCAGTTTTATAAACAGACGGATGGAAGAACGATGTATTATGGGCGCAATGTGGAAGAGTTTGCGCCGGGATACGTAAAGAAGACGATACGCAGTCTGGAAAAGCGCCGCAGGGAGTACCGGGAACTGGAAGCAAAGAAGAGGGAACTGCAGGCCGTGTATGAAACGATGGACGAGAAACAAAAGTATGCGGAGAAGGAGAAGCTTGACCGGGCTGTAAAGGAAGCGAACGATGCATTTTTAGATATGGCCAGTATTGTAGGCGGCCTGATGACGGCGGAGGATTTAAGGCCTGTCCAGGATGTTTTTCTGCAGAAATATGAAATTTCCCTGAGGGCGAAACGTGCGAAGGAGAAATTCCGGAAAGCGAAGGTGAAGCTGGCCGATTCAGAGTATAAGGCAAAGCTTGCCAAAGAAGCGGGGAAGTCAGGGAATGACAGGCAGAAAAAGGTGGACGAGGACGCTGCAAAGGTAAAAAAAGCGGAGGACGAGATTGTCGCCATCGAGAGAGAACTGGCTGCCATCCTGGAAAAGATCGACCAGATGAGAACGCCTTATTCCGAAGACGAAGAGTTTCAGCGTATTGAAACATACCGGGATAACGGGATTGATCTCGCCCGGCTTACTTATAATGAGATGCGGCTCCTGCGCAGCGATCTGCAGCTGATTTTCCAGGATCCCTATTCTTCCCTGAATCCGAGGATGACGGTAGGGCAGATTATCGGAGAGGGGATGCTGGCCCACGGGATGTTTCGGAAAAATGACGGAAGGATGCAGGAGGAAGTACTGCGGGTCATGGAAGAATGCGGGCTGGCTCCGTATTTCCTTCACCGTTTTCCCCACCAGTTCTCAGGAGGGCAGAGACAGAGAATCGGTATTGCCAGAAGTCTGGGCGTAAGACCGAAATTTGTTGTCTGTGACGAGGCGGTTTCTGCGCTGGATGTATCGATTCAGTCTCAGGTGATCAATCTTCTTCAGGACTTAAAGGAAAAAGAAAATTTGACATACCTGTTTATTACCCATGATTTATCCGTGGTAAAATATATCAGCGACCGGATCGGGGTCATGTATCTGGGAGCAATGGTGGAACTGGCGGGAGCCCAGGAGATTTTTGAAAATCCGGGGCATCCGTACACGGAAGCGCTGCTTGCCGCTATCCCTACGACGGATATTGGCGACAATAAGAAGGAACTGCAGATTCTGGAGGGTGACATACCCAGTCCGGTTAATCCGCCAAAAGGCTGCAAGTTTCATACCCGGTGCAAGTACTGCACGGAAATCTGTGAGCAGGTCGTTCCTGACTGGGAAGAGATCAGTCCCAATCATTTTGTGGCGTGTCACCATAAGCTGAAAATCAATAATCAGAAATGACAGTATCCAAAAAACGTCCAGGTGAATCCGGGGTGGTGATTGAATCATAGGTAATCCGTAAAAAAGAGAGGCGGTGGCAGCATGGTTATTCAGGAAAAGATGGATAAAGCCATGGAATATCATCATAAAAAGCAGATGAAAAAGGCAGAGAAGTATTGTGACCAATACGGGGGAGACCGGCTGGAGGTGGAGAAGGGGGATGTAGCGGCCATGATGCTGTCAGCATTCCTCATGCTGGTACCGGTTGTACTTGTTATTCTGCTGATTGTTGTCGGTGCAGGTTATTTTTTCCTGCTGCATTAAGGCAGCAGAGGTTTGGCTGTATAGAAGGGCCGCTTTCAATGAGATGTTATGAAAGCGGCCTTTTTGCTGCAGTCACCCGGCTTTATGCTTATATTCCTTAACCGTACACCCATAAAATTTTTTAAAACTCGCGCTGAAGTACTGACTGTTGCGGTAGCCGGGGAAGGGGAGATATCAATTATTCCTCAGGAGAAAGAAGTCATCGGACAGCTGGCTGTCTTTGACGGTGAAGAGCTGTTATAAAAACGGCACATTGCGTGGCTGCAGCAGAAAGACATACAGATTATGATTGAAATCAATGGATTTCCATAGTCGGTATGTCTTTTCCTTTTGGGGGGGCAAGCAAATTGCATATAAGAAAAATTGCATTATAAAAATTTTTGAACATATTTTACAATTAATGCTTGACATCTGCGCTGTGATCATATATTATATAAATACATCATATAACGTTATATAACAATATATAATAATATCGAGTGGAGGATTCATTATGAGACAAGAGCACATCGACCAGATTAACACAGCAGTGGCGGCAGTAGCGGCCAAGGAAGTTATTAATCATTTTTACTTTGTAGCGTGCGGAGGTTCCCAGGCCTTCATGATGCCGGCCCAGTACACGTTCGACCGTGAGATTTCGATTCCGGCCAGCATCTACTCTTCCAACGAATTTGTGCACAGAGCTCCAAAGGCATTGGGCCCGGATTCCGTAGTCATTACCTGTTCCCATTCCGGCAATACGCCTGAGACAGTAAAGGCAACGGAAGTCGCCAGAGAAAAAGGTGCGCTGACCATCGCCTTATCTCACTTAGAGGACTCTCCATTATGGAATGCAGCGGAATATCCGATCCATTATGACTGGGGAAAAGATGCTGATGCAAGCGATTTGAACAAGGCTGTGTTATACTATTTAATGTTCAGTATTTTAAATGCAGTCAGCCCATGTGAGAAATATGAGAAGGGCATCGCTTCTGTGGCGAATTTGAACGATGCGATCGAGAAAGCCAAAGAGCAGTACGCGGATACCATTAAGGAGTGGGGAAGCAAGTATAAGAGAGAGCAGCTGATCTATACCATGGGCAGCGGTGCCTGCTACGGCGAGGCATACTCCTTCGCAATCTGTCTGCTTATGGAAATGCAGTGGATTCATTCCCACGCCATCCATTCCGGCGAATATTTCCATGGTCCGTTTGAGGTGACTGATTTTGATGTTCCGTTCATCATTATCGAAGGTGTCGGCGCAACGAGACCGCTCGATGAGAGAGCTTACAACTTCTGCCAGAAGTATTCCGATAAGATTATGCTGGTAGATGCGGAAACCTTTGATATGACGGGCATTGACGAGGAAGTGAGAGAGTACTTTGCCCCGCTTCTGGCCGGAGCGGTACTTCGTTCCCTGGCAGACGCATTTGCGTATGAGAGAGGTCATGATTTAAGTGTGCGCCGCTATATGTGGAGAATGGAATATTAATAGGAACATTGACAGAATAAGAGGGAACGACGGAGTTTTGGCAGGCAGGCTGGAATTCCGTCGTTTTTAGAAAAAGGAGGATATCATATGAGGAAAAGTATCAGGAAAATCATGGCGCTTGCACTGGCTCTTACCATGGGTCTGTCTTTAACCGGATGTGGCGGATCAGGCAGCGGAGGAGATGCGGGAACAACCGCGGCACCGGATCATAAGACATCAGATACTGCCGCAGCAGGCAGCGAGGCAAAAGACGGCTCCGGAGAGAAGGTTGTAATCAATTTTTTCCACCGCTGGCCCAATGATCCGAAGAATTCCATGTTCCAGGAGCTGATTCAGGAATATATGGCTGAGAATCCAAATGTGACGATCAACATGGACTGCATTTTAAATGATCAGTATAAAGAGAAAATCCGTATGGTAGTTGCAACGGACGAAATTCCGGATATCTTCTCTTCCTGGTCGGGAACCTTTGCGAAAGAGATGATTGATTCTGGTAATGTCATGGAGCTGAACGATATTTATGACGGTGATACAGAGTGGTCTTCCAAGATCGCCAGCGCCAGCGTCGACGGCTTTACCTTTGACGGAAAGATCTACGGGGTTCCGTGGTCACAGGATGGCAAGGCTTTCTATTATAATAAGAAGATATTCGCAGAGAACAACTTAGAAGTGCCGAAGACATGGAACGAGTTTATCGCAGTGCTGGATGCACTGAAGGCAGCCGGTTATGAAACACCGGTGGTAGAGGGATTATCTGATAACTGGGCAATTCTTCACTATCTGGGAACCATGAATCAGAGAATGGTAGATCCTGCTGTGATCGCGAAGGATTACGATGCGGCAACCGGTGAATTTACAGATCCGGCTTACGTGGAAGTGCTTGAAAAATGGAAACAGCTCACCTCCTACATGGGTGATACCTGCGTAGCCATCGATCATGAGACTGCCAGAAATACATACTTTGCAACCGGTGAGGCTCCGATTATGTATTTGCAGTTTGCAGAGATTACGATGCTTGAAAAGGTAATTCCGGAAGGCTTTGAATACGGCTTCTTCAATTTCCCGGCCTTTGAAGACGGGAAAGGCGATCCGGAAGGACTGACCGGCGCACCGGAAGGATTTATGATCAGCAACAAGGCTAAAAATCCGGAAGAGTGTGTGAAGTTCTTAAAGTGGCTGGTCAGCAAGAAGGGCGGAGAGGCTCTGACAACAAAGAGCGGAGAGATCTCCAGTGTGGCTGGTGCAGTGGATGAAACCAATGCCCTTCCGGCACAGCTGGAGGCGATGGAGATTATCAAGTCCGCATCCACGCTGGTACCGTGGTTTGACAATGCCTGCGACGCGTCTGTTTATACCGTATACGGCCAGGGGGCACAGGCGATCGCTACGGGCGATGAGACACCGGAAAGTGTTATGGAACAGGTAAAGGAGGCTGCGGCTGCCTTACATTAATAAGAGTACAGTTCTGTCCGGATACCTCCATCGGGGGGCCGGACAGAGCTGAAAGAAGAAATGGGATGGATCATAACATTCCGCCGAATGCATATGAGGGGGGACTATCCGCTTGAAAAGAGAGAAAAAAAGAAATTTACAGGCACTGGCATTTGCCGTACCAGCTATTCTGATTCTGGGAATATTCGTATATTTTCCGCTGATTGAAAATTTCATATATAGTTTTCAGTCCTTTACCCTGTCTTCCGCAACGAAGGAGTGGGTGGGGTTCGATAACTACAGGCATCTGTTTTCCGATAAGATCATTCTGGTCTCCCTGAAAAACAACATCCTTTATGCTGTCATTTCTATTGTCATTCAGGTGGGATTCGGACTCGTGCTGGCGGCGGTACTGGAGGATATCGCGTTCCATAAGTTTGCTCCTGCACTGCGCAGCATCTATTTTATTCCAACCGTTATATCCATGACAGTTGTATGTCTGCTGTTTGATTTTGTATACAATCCACAGATGGGGCTGTTAAACAGTTTCCTGGAGCTGGTCGGACTTGACGGTTTCACGAGGGTATGGCTGGGAAGCAAGAAGACAGCGATGTATGCGGTGATTGCGGTTTCTCAATGGCAGAGTACCGGATATGTTGCCATGCTGTTCATTGTGGCCATCCAGAAAATCCCCAGGGATTTATATGAGGCGGCAGAGGTGGATGGCGCCGGAAAGCTGAAACGCTTCTTCTACATAACGGTGCCGCAGGTACGCCAGATGTTCTTTGTTACCATGATTTTAACGGTTGTCGGTGCATTTACCGTGTTCAACGAACCGTATATCTTAACCGGAGGCGGGCCGGGAACGGCAACCATGGTGCTGTCGCTTCATATGTACCAGACCGGTTTCGTTAAGAACAATATGGGCTATGCGTCCACGATCGCCATGTTGATTTTCGTCATAACGGCAATTTTGTCTTCCGTGCAGTTCGCAAGCTTCGGAACGGAAAAGGGGGATCGCTGATGGAGAAGGTGAAAGTAAGAAAAAGAAGAGTATATGGACCCGGCGAGATCCTCTGGCTGGCAATCCTGTTCCTCTTAGCCGCCCTGATTTTGTATCCGCTGTTCTGGATTCTGATGTCGTCTTTTAAGGACTACAACGGCATTTACGGTGATGTATGGGGGCTTCCCGATATCTGGCACGCGGAAAATTATATGACGGCCTGGAACAGAGGAATCTCCCAGTATTTTGTCAACAGCCTGATTGTAACAGCCTGTACGCTGGTCGGAGTGGTCTTTGTATCGACATTTTCGGCTTTTGGTATCTGCCAGATGAAAGGCAGACTGGGAAATGCCATATTCCTGTTCTGTCTCTGCGGCCTGCTGTTATCCCCTCAGGTCTGCCTGCTTCCGCTGTTTATGCTGTTAAAAAGCCTGAAGCTTAAAAATACGCTGTTCGCCATGATACTGCCCTACATCGCGTTCCGTCTCCCTGTCTCGATTATGCTGATCCGGTCATTTTTCGTCGGAATCTCTAAGGAACTGGAGGAGGCGGCGACCATCGACGGGGCTACGCTGATGCAGATTTACGGTCATATTTACTTGCCGCTGTCCAAACCGATCATCTCAACGGTTATCATCATGACGGCATACTATGCGTGGAACGAGTTCGTATTTGCCACGATCTTTGTGGACAGCTCAAGGCTTCGTACCATTCCGGTAGGACTGATGGTATTCCGTGACGGCCTCATGACGGAATGGGGCGTCGTATTAGCAGGTATGGTCATCTCCTGTCTGCCGATTATCGTTCTCTTCCTGCTGATGCAGAAGAGCTTCGTAAGGGGTATGACCGCCGGTGCAGTGAAAGGATAGAGATATGAAATTAATTGCAATTGGAGATAATGTAACGGACTGCTATATGGACGAGGGTGTGTATTTTCCCGGCGGGAATGCCGTCAATGTAGCGGTTAACTGTAAGAGAAACGGAGCGGAGCGCGTCAATTATATTGGTGTATTCGGGGATGATGAGCGTGCGGATTATATTAAGGAGTGTCTGACGAAAGAGGGCGTGACTTACGACCGGTCGAGAAAGGTATATGCCCACACGGCACAGCCCCGGGTGTACTTAAAAGACGGTGACCGTGTCTTCGCTCCGGGACTGCGTGACAGCTGCCAGCACTTATTTGCCATAAAAATCGTTCCGGAGGATATGGAGATCATAAAGGAGTATGATATCTGCCATTCCAGCTGTTACTCGAATCTGGAATATGAACTTCCGACGCTGAAGGAGATTTGCAGCGTATCCTTCGATTTTTCCGATAAGCGGGATGAAGAGTATTTAGAGCGGACGTGTCCGTATCTGACGTACGCATTTTTTTCAGGCTCCGACTTAGAGGAGGAAGCGTGCATTGCCCTGATGAGAAAAGTCCATGAACTGGGAACGAAAATTGTGGGCGTGACCAGAGGACATAAAGGAGCTGTCTTCTATGATGGAGAGCGGGTATACCGCCAGGGAATTAAAAAAGTGGACGCCATCGATACCATGGGGGCGGGAGACAGCTTTATTGCCGGTTTTTTGACCGCGTACGGAGACGGCAAAGGGATGGAGGAGGCGCTTGACTATGCGGCTTCCCGTTCCGCGGCCACCTGTATGATTCGGGGAGGCTTCGGCTATCCTCATAAAATGGAATAAAATGCAGAATAAACCCGCTTCCCCAGACGCTCCGGGAAGCGGGTTTTCAGGTTAAAAAGGTTGCCTTGACCGATTTTGTGAGATATAATTGTAAATGGGCATTAAGGATGAAGAAGAGGACAGGAGACGCAGATATGCTAAATCAGAATGCATTGACTCCGTTATATGAGCAGCTTAAGAACGCAATAAAAGATGATATACACGCACAGATCTACAGGCCGGGAGACCGGATGCCGAGTGAGGCAGAGCTGGAAGAAAAGTATCAGGTGAGCAGGATTACGGTTCGCAGAGCGGTGAAGGAGTTATGTGAGGAAGAGATTCTGGTCCGAAAGCAGGGAAAAGGGACATTTGTACTGAGTACCGGAGTGCAGAGCCGGATTGACCAGCTGGCCGGATTTCATGATTCCATGGAGAGCCAGGGAAGAACGGTTCGGACGGAGATACTGGAGAAATCCATTATTTTCGTGAAGCCATCCTATGCGAATGACTTGCAGATCTCGGTGGATGACAAGGTGGTGTATTTAAAGCGTGTCATGTATGCGGACGATATCCCCATGATGCTGGATATGTGTTACATTCCGCTTAAGCGCTTCCCGGGGATTTTTGAGAAAATGGAAGGCAACGTTTCGGTATTTCAGCTTCTGCGCCAGGAGTATCACGCAAAACTGGACCGCTACTACAAGGTGCTTAAGGTGAGAAAGGCCTCCAAAGAGGTCTCCGAATATTTAAAATGCGGACTGGGTGATCCGCTGTTCGATATTTTCAAGATCACCTATAGCGAGGAGGGCGTAGCCCAGCATATTTCCATCAGTATTTTAAAGGGGGAGAATACCTCCTATGTAATTTCTAACAGCGAGAATGACCAGATGACCCATAGTGGGATCAGCTGGCAGGTGTAAAGGAGAAGTCTTATGTCACAGGGGAATGTTGTTTTCACACCGGAGGATCATCTGATTCTGGAATCCTACAAAACCGTGGTGGAGGGGCTTGCTGAGTATCTGGGAGATGGATATGAGCTTGTACTTCACAGTCTGGAAAATCTGGACAGCTCTGTTATTAAGATTATCAACGGACACTACACTGGAAGGACGGAGGGAGCTCCGGTGACGGACCTGGCGCTGACCATGCTGAACCGGATTCAGACGGAGGGGCTGTCCGGCCATATTTCCTACTATACCCACAACAAGAAGGGGGAACCGCTGAAATCCTCCACGATTACCATCGAGGGGACAAATGGGAAGGTCATCGGCCTGCTCTGCATTAATTTTTACTTAAACACATCGGTCGAGACCTTTGTGTCCGGTTTTCTCCCAAGAGCTGCGGATCACAGCTTTGAAAGCGAAAACTACGCGGACAATCCCCAGGAACTGGTGAACCGCGCCGTCACCGCGGCACAGGCCAAAGTGGAGGCGGATCAGTCTATACTTCCATCGCTGAAGAAGCGGGAGGTGATCGCTCAGCTGGAAGAGCAGGGGATCTTCCAGTTTAAAGAAAGCGTGCCTTTGGTTGCCGATATTCTGGGCCTTTCCAGAAATACAGTCTATCTTCATTTACGAAATTTAAGAAAAAACTGAATATAATTAATAAAAAATATTTTATTGATTTTTGGATTGACTAAAATATATTTTAGTGATATAGTATTAGTACAGCCAAGGGTGGTATTGACGTAACTTTCAATACCACCCTTTCGTGCATTTTAGAGGAAAGAAGGATGAGAAATGGAAAAAGTAGCGACAGCAGCAGCACCGGCAGCAATTGGACCGTATTCACAGGCGATAACTGCGAATGGATTCGTGTTTACATCGGGTCAGATCCCGCTTGATCCGGCGACCGGAGCGGTGGTGGAAGGGGGGATCACAGAGCAGGCCCACCAGTCCATGAAGAATGTGAAGGCAGTGCTCGAGGCGGCGGGGGCCGACTTAACCACTGTGGCAAAGACCACATGCTTCCTGGCGGATATGGGAGACTTCGCGGCATTTAACGAAGTGTACGCCGGCTATTTTACGGGGAATCCGGCGAGGAGCTGTGTGGCGGTAAAGGACTTACCAAAGGGTGTGTTGTGTGAGGTGGAAGCAGTAGCGATTGTAAAATCATAGGAGGGATGTTATATGGATGTAAAAAGGAGAATGAATGATCGTTTCAAAAATTTGGAGGGCGGTTTGTTTTCTGCGGTGACCAAGGCCGATGTCGGAGAAGGCGTGGGAAACTTCCTTGCGGCAGGCGGCGCAAACATGGCGTGGGCGGATCCGTTTTATCCGGATCCATCGGTACCGGAATCGGCAAAAAAGGCTATGATGGAAGCGCTGGAGAGCGGAACCGTCAGCCATTATGTGATGCCGATTGGGGACTTGGCATTAAGAAAGGCGCTGGCGGAGAAGGTCAGTAAGAGAACGGGACTCCCCATCGATCCGAGCCGTAATGTGATCGTGAGCCCGGGATCGGACAGCGGCCTTCTGTTTTCCATGATGCCGTTTATCGAGGAAGGGGACGAAATCATGATCCCTGATCCCAGCTATCCCAGCAACTTTTTAAATGCAAAGCTTCTGGGCGCGAAGGCGGTTCCGGTGCCGCTGTATGAGGAGGACGGATACCAGCCCAGAATGGAAGAGTTTGAAAAGAGGCTGACGCCAAAGACGAAGATGGTGCTGATCAGCCATCCCAACAATCCGACGACGACTGTGTTCCGGAAGGAGAAGCTGGAGGAACTGGCGGCGTTTATCGTTAAGAATGATCTGATTTTGGTATCCGACCAGGCGTTTGAAGATCATATTTACGATGGAATCGAGTTCGTGGCGCCGTGTACGCTGCCCGGAATGTGGGAGAGGACACTGACGGTCTGCTCCATTTCCAAGGGGCTGGGACTGTCCGGGTTCCGGATTGGATATATTTACGCGGATGATCACATCATGGATGTGCTTTACGGCGCGGCCGTCAACGTGCTGGGGGCTTCCAACACCCTGGCCAGTATCGGGGCGGTAGCTGCGGTAAAGGATGAGGCATTTTTAAAGAGCAACTATGAGCGCCTGCTTCGCCGCAGGGACTTAGCGTATGAGATTCTGTCAGGGATTCCGGGCGTGACGATGAAGCCAAGTGAGAGCGGAATCTTAAGCTGGCTGAACGTGAGCGCGCTGGGGACCAGTGCCGAGGTGGCGGACTACATAAGGGATCACGCCAACATCATGGTCAATCAGGGAACGCCGTACGGCGCACAAGGGGAAGGGCACATACGGATTGTAACAGCCTGTTTTGCCGATGATGAGGAAGCAGCGGGACGTTTCCGTGATATCAAAATGGCGCTGACAGAACTTGCAAAGAAAAAGGGGATCTGCTAAAAGGGGGAAGCAGTTATGGGTGAGACAAATGCAAATACAAAAGAGAACTTGACATTTCGTGGCGGCATCTTTATGTCGTTGATTCCTGTAGCCATATTTTTTGGTTTCTGTGTCGTTTTATTTGTTATTTTTAAGGCTTTTAATATGGAAGCGCTGGCTATGGGGGGATTTGTGGCATTGCTGGTCGGCGGAGTGTTCTGCACCAGTTATACGAAATTCTGGGATGCTGCGATAAAGGGGATATCTTCGATCACAAGCGTTTCTGTTATTGTCATTTTCTTCGTCATCGGTATGTTCAGCGCGCTGATGAAGGCCAGCGGCTTGTCGGGCGGTTTCGTGTGGCTGGCCAATAGTATAGGAATGAACGGCGGACTGTTCGTTGCGTTTACCTTCTTTGCCACCTGTGTGGTAGCGACTGCGACGGGGAGCTCGATCGGAACCATGTTTACCGCGTTTCCTATTTTCTTCCCGGCGGGAGTTGTGCTGGGGGGCAGCCCCATGTTTATGGCGGGAGCCATTGTATCGGGTGCGATTTTCGGTGACAATCTGGCGCCGATCAGTGATACAACCATCGCGTCGTCATCGACACAGCAGTTTAAGGACGGCCATCCGGCCGATGTAGGCGGTGTGGTAAGCAGCCGGTTAAAGTATTCCGCAGTGGCAGCTCTGATCAGTGTCGTGCTATTCGCAGTGCTGGGGGGGATGGGCGGAACATATCAGGGCGGCTCCATCGAGGCGGCGGCAAGCCCTGTCAGCCTGATCATGCTGATTCCGGTTATTATCATGCTGATCGTGGCGACTAAGAGCCGCAACATCTTCGCGGGAATCGGAGTCGGACTTCTGCTGGGATTGATCGTGGGTCTGGCAGCAGGACTGTTCACCTTCCAGGACGTATTTGCCAATGACCCGGCTAATAATGCCGCGGTTGGCTTCCTGATCAGTGGTGTGCAGGGAATGCTGGGAACTGTGGGTCTGGTTATCGCGGTATTCGGAATCATGGGCGTGCTGACGGAAGCCGGCATGCTGGATTACATGGTGGAGGCCATCTTAAACAGCAAGGCGGCTACGACTCCGAGGGGGGCCGAACTCATCTGTATGCTGGGGATCAGCCTCTGTACCATTATCTTCGGCGGTGTTACGAGCGCTTCGATCCTGACGTTCGGCCCGGTGCTTAACAAGGTGGGAAGTGCGAAGAATATCCATCCTTACAGAAGAGCAAACCTGCTTGATGGTACGGCCAACAGTATTCCGGCGATTATTCCATTCATGAGCGTGTTTGTATTTATCGGATCGGCGCTGACCGGATTATCGCCGGTGGTGGTGGCCGGAGGTACGATTTATGCGTTTGCATTGTTTGGAGTGTTCTTATTCGCGGTGCTTACCGGATGGGGACGGACGATGGAGACGGAGAGTGGCGGAAAGAAGTAGAATTGTATCTGAAAGATTTACCATAAGTCCGTAAATACCGGGATATCCCGTATTTACGGACTTTTTTATCTTATCAACTTTTTATGGAATACCGTGACTCATGATTCTGTCATCATTCGCTCTGCCAGAAATGTTTTCACTTCGTCCTCTGGCATCGGTTTCGCGTAATAATAGCCCTGAATCCAGTCGCAGCAGCAGTCTTCAGCGAATAGTCTCTGCTCCTCAGTCTCAACACCCTCTGACACAACACGCATGCCCAGATCGTGAACGGAGCGGGTAAGGCTTTTCATCATGATGGCCGTTTTCTGGTCTTTCTGAGCCGCCCACAGCAGGCTCTTGTCCAGTTTGATCACATCGACATCCATGCTCAGTACGGATACAAGGTTGCAGTAGCCGGTTCCAAAGTCATCCAGACTCACTTCCACCCCCTTTGTATGCATGAGATCAATAAATTCTTCCAGTTCCTGACGGTTTTCTGCGAGAACACTTTCTGTGATTTCGATCTTGATCATCCGGTATGGAATCCCGTGACTTTCGATGATGGAGATCACCTTTTCTGCCGGGTTGTGCTGGGAAAACTGTACGCCGGAAAAATTAACAGTGACGCTTTCCAGCATCGTGATCCCGCTTTCCAGCAGGTCGTGAATAAAACGGCATACCGTATCCAGAACATAGTAAGTAATGTCCACGATCAGTCCGGTCTCCTCCGCTAAGGGAATAAATTCCGAGGGATATAAGGGGCCAAGGGGCGTGGCCGGCAGGCGCAGAAGCGATTCCGCAAGAGTGAAACACTGCTTCTCCACAGACCAGACAGGCTGGTAATATACTTTGAAATCTCCCCGTGTCAGGGAATCCTTCAGGATATCGATCACCCTAAATCGGCGTTTGACGTGATCGAGCATACCCGGGCCGCAGTAGCAGATACTGCCGTTTTTACCGTCTTTGGCGACGGAAACCGTGTATTCCAGCGCATTAATGAGGTCTTCCATGGTGTCCGCGCTTTTGGGATAGTTGATCACGGCGGCCGCCATTCCGATCATACAGCGAAAGTCGCAGCTGTCCCATGGCTGGCTGAATCGGTCGTCTATGGCTGTAACCAGACGAAGAAGGGTTTCCTTATCCGGTTCCGGAATCAACACGGCAAATTCATCCCCGTTGTAGCGGTAAAGCTGATACGGCTTTACCGTGTTGCGCAGGTATGTACAGATGGTTTTCAAAAATTCGTCCCCGTTCTGCTGACCGTAGGTGTCATTCACCTGTTTGAAGTTCCTCAGCGAAATGAGGAGTACCGTGAAGGAGGAATCCCTGTGCCGTTTGATATGAAGCTGCAGGGAATTTAAAAATTCCTTATGGTTTGGTATCCCCAGCAGATAATCGATCGAAATCTGCTTATTCTGCAGATACAGATAAAGGATCAGCAGCGCGCAGGTGGCAGCAGAGCCGGAGAGAATGATTTCCGGAAAGATCTGCTGGATGATGACAACCAGAGCGGCAATCAACGGAAAACAGGCCAGAATATTTCGAATCGTGGGATCCACTCTCTTTCCAAGCGCAATCACCGTGACACAGGTGAAAAGGCAGTAAATATAGAAGACAATGTACGTGGTGATGATCAGCGGTCCCTGTGTATACCGGGCAGCGAGGCTTAAAGAAAACAGCCAGCCGGTAAAGGGATTGGTTAAAACCATAAGCAGATAGATGGCGGCCGGAAGCAGTAAAAGCAGCCACCGTTTCGGAAAATAAGGCTGATTTTCATAAAGTATGGAAAGCGCATAATAAAAATACGTGACTCCCATAAGCGGAGTTGCGATAAAATAGATCGTCGTGACCGGCCAGTTTACATACAGCGGAATTACTCCTGTATTTTGAATACAGATTGTAGAAATAATATTCGACGTCATAGCCAGGAACGTCGTTAAGAAACAAATCTGAAACAGTTTGTTTTTCAATGTTGGCAACGAATGGCTCTGTCTGGAGTAGTTCCAGATGATGCAGAGCATGACGGTTGATATGCATTCAGCAGCGATATTCCATTTCACGGTTTTTCCCTCAATTTCCCCCAGTTATACTTATCCCTATCTTATCATGACGGGATGGTGCGCGCAAGCGGAAAGTCAGAACAAATCTATAATAATTCTTATCGATCAGGTATAATAAAATTATTGTGCAGAATAAATACTTATTTCGACACTGACTAGCCAACAGTGGCGATAAATGAAAATTATTATACAAAAATCAAAGTGAAATATCAAAAAGTGTCTGTAAAAAGACTGTTACTGTACAAAAACGTTGACAAAGCCCGCAGCCGCATCGCGGCAGGGTATAATTCAATCAGAAAGAGGGAGAATGCATGGAAGTGAGCACGAAACAGGAAATCGTCAATTGGATCATGAATGCGACCAGAGCGGCCGTTTCAGGAAACTGGGAGGCGGTTAATGCGCAGGCTGCTGCAGAGCAGCTGAATATCAGCAGGAATCTGGCGAGTCAGTATTTAAACCAGCTTGTTCATGAGAATGTGCTGTTAAAAATCAATTCGCGGCCAGTTTGTTTCCTGCATATACGGGCTTTGGAAGAGCTTACTGGGCTTCGGATTAAACGGGAGATGTTTGAGGATCTCGATGAATTTAATGATTTTATCCGCGGACAGCATCACAGCTTTCAGTCCCTGATTGGATTTGACGGAAGCCTGTCAGACTGTATTGAGCAGATTAAGATAGCAGCATATTATCCGCCAAACGGTCTTCCGATGATGTTGATCGGAAAGAGGGGGACGGGAAAAAGCCTGCTCTGTTCCCTGACATTTCAGTATATGAAAAGTATGGAAATTCTGTCTAATGACGCGGTCTATATCCGAAGCTCCTTTCATGCCAGCGGTACCCGTAATGAGGCGGTTATCAAAAAGCTGTTTGCTGACAGGGAATCTGTGATACGGAAGAACCGGACCGGTCTTATGGTGCTGGAAAAGTTTCACCGTTTGGACAAGCCCCTGCAAACACGCGTCCTGGATTTCGTAGATCAGTTAAATACAGAGAAGAATTCCTCCTGGAGAGTGATTCTCACATCAGAACCGACGGAAGACCATGAGATAGAAAACTTCTGGAGAAACCGGATTCCGGTTATTGCCTACTGCCCGGAATTAAAACAGAGATCACGCCAGGAAAAAGAGCGTATGGTAATACAGTTCTTTGTGCGGGAAGAAAATTCTATCCAGAAAGCTGTACGAATCAGCAGGAAGGTATTTACTCATCTGGTCGATTATCGGTTTGACAATAATATAGAAGGCTTGCAGAGCGAAATACGAAAAATGTGCGCGCGGGCGTATTTATATCAGAAGGATGAAGCAGTACTGTCGATTCACTCCTACTATTTTTCAGAGGAGCTTCTGCATAACATTTCAGTAGAAAAAGATTTCGAAGAGGAACTCTGGATATGTCCCCGCCAGAGAGAGGAATTGAACGAGAAACAGGAGGAATATGGCCTGGGAGAGGCGGTATACGACGCCTTTCGAGGCGTGGAATCAGGAGAAATGCCGTTTACGGCGGTACTGGATGAATTGTATCAGGTGCTTCAGGGGCGCATGAAGGAATATACATACCAGTTTATTGAAGAAGAAGTACCGGAGAAGAGACCTGCCGATGTGATCTATGAAGGCCTGATCACCCTGGTGGAAAGCCGGTTTCACTGCGTGATTCCCAGGAATTTTGCCAAAATGCTTCAGACCTGTTTAAGAAGGCAGATGCTGGGATTAGGGGAAAAGGAAGAACGAAGGCAGGAGGCGGAGACATTGAAACGATGCCTTTATGAAAAATACCGGCAGGAGGCAGAAGCCGCAGACTATCTCTCTGATTTGATCTGGGTGAACCTGGGAACCAAACCGGATGATACGACAGCAATTCTTTCTCTGACAGGATTAAAGTATTATAACCAGCAATTAAATGACAGTCGTTTGAGCGCCGTGATTATCTGTCACGGGACCTCCACAGCCTCCAGTATGGCGGAGGCTGTCAATGAACTGCTGGGACGCCATATTTTCGACGCAATGGACATGCCTCTCAAGCTTCCAATGGAGAAAATTGCTGAAACGCTTAAAAATTATGTGGAGAAAAGCTGTATGTCCAGCCGGATGATCATTCTGGTGGACATGGGATCTTTGGAGCTGATTGATGAGAAATTAAGAACGCTTCCGGGAATCCGTCTGGGTATCATGAATCATGTCTCCACCAGCCTGGCGGTTCATATCGGCTCCATGCTTTTGGAGGGAAGGGAGGTTCCGGATATTTTGAGGGAGGCTTCGGCAGATTCCATCTCTAAATATAAGCTGATCGAGAGCGAAGCGCGGGATAAGGAGCCGGCCATCTTATTTATGGGGGAAAAGGGCACGGATATTGCTCTGAAAATGCAGGAACTGTTCTGGAGCAGCTTTCCGAAGGAGATACCGGTGAAGGCGCTGTACTGGAACACCGGTCAGCAGAATAGTCTGGAGGAATATATCAGAGATTCGGAATACCATATCCTTTTTTCTATCGGAGTAGACCGTTACGAACTGCCCGATACGCCTCATTTGGATATCAGCGAGGTGATTGCCTTAAACCGAAATCCCAGGGTGTATGAAATCCTAAAGAATTACTTTACAGAGGATGAAATACGGACACTGCTTAATAATCTGGTGAAAAATTTTTCTCTGCAGAATATTATCCAGCATCTTACCATATTAAATCCGGTGACGCTGACTGACCGGATTCAAGTATCCCTGGACCTTCTGCAGCATTACCTGAATATACAGTTTAAGCCAAATACAATTATGAGCCTTTATATCCATCTGTCGTTTCTGATCGAACGTCTTGTGACGAAAAATCCGATCGAATCGTGCAGGGACCCGGAGCTTTTTAAGAAGGAACGGAGCGGGTTCATTACTATGGTGGAGAAGAGTTTTCAAAATATCACGAATCATTATCACGTGGAGATTCCCATAAGCGAGATCGCCTACATCTATGAATTTATTGAACACAATGACGATGGGGAGAACGATAACTAGAGCGGAGGAAAGAATATGAGACATATCATAGTGGCAACCCATGGAAAATTTGCGGAGGGGATAATGGACTCTGTCAGGCTGATCATGGGAGAACATAAGGAAGTGAAGCCATTCTGTGCATTTGTGGAACAGGAAGTGAATTTAAGTGATCAGGTGGATGCGCTGCTATCATCCATACCGGAGACGGATGAGATTCTGGTAGCAGCCGATCTGATGGGAGGGAGTGTATGCAACGAATTTATCCGGAGGCTTGACCGGTCCGGACTCCATATCGTAGCCGGCTTAAACCTGGCCATGCTTTTGGAGATGATTGCAAATGCAGATCTTCCGATTGCTGATGTGATCCACAGCGCGGTGGAATTGTCCAGAGAATCCATTGTTTACTGTAATCCGCTGGCAGCGGAGACGTCAGTGGAATGTGACAGTTTTTAAAGGAGGGATGAACTATGATCAAATTGTTGAGGGTGGATAAGCGTCTTCTGCATGGGCAGGTGGCATTTACCTGGACGTCATCGCTGGGAGCAGACTGTATCCTGATTGCCTGTGATACGCTTCAGAATGATCCGCTGCGGCTGACGACGATCAAACTCAGCAAACCGTCGGGGGCTAAGCTGGTGATCAAGAACGTGGAGGAATCGATTGCGGCCATTAACGAAGGAAAAACGGATAAATACGTCCTTTTCATCGTTGTGGAATGCATAAAAGACGCGTACCGTCTGCTGAAGGGCTGTCCGGATATTGGAGGGGTAAGCCTGGGGTACACGGATGCGAGAGAGGGGTGTGAAAAGCTGGCAAATTCCATATTTGCCACAGAAGAGGAAATCGTCTTGTTACGGGAACTGATTCAGGAGGGGAAAGACGTGACCATCCAGACGGTTCCAACTGCTAAGGCCACGTCTGTCAAACGGCTGTTATAGCCATAAAAGGAGGAGAAAAATATGTTACAAGCATTGCTGTTGGGGTTATGCGGAGCGTACGGTCATATCGATTGGGGAATCGGAACACCGTTTTTGAACCGTCCGCTGGTATTGGGGCCTATTGTTGGTTTGATTCTGGGAAATGTGGAACAGGGAATTATTATTGGCGCCACTCTGGAAGTGTTCTTCTTAGGTGCCATGGCAATTGGCTCTTATATTCCGCCGGATGCATGTGTCGGCGGTGTATTGGGAACAGCGTTCGCGATTAAGGCCGGGCTGTCGGCGGAGATGGCATTAGCCATGGCGATTCCGATCGCCATTATTGCTACATCGTTCCAGAATATTCTGTGGTCTATTTTTTCCATGACCTCCAAGATTGCTGACCGTTATGCGGACCAGGGGAATGAGAAGGGGATCGCGGCCATTATGTTCATGGAAGGAACTTTAAATGTCCTGCTCAAGTTTTTCCTTGTGTTCTTTGCATGGCTGTTTGGGGCGGAGCAGGTATCCTATCTTCTGAATCAGATACCGGAAGTATTTACCCATGGAATGACCGTAGCAGGCGGACTGCTGAGTGCCATCGGACTTGCCATGCTGATGCGCATGATCGTGAATAAGAAAGTAGCGCCCTACTGGTTTCTGGGATTTATCCTAGCTGCTTACTTAAAGATTCCGGTACTGGGGCTTGCGATTCTGGGTGTAATCTACATTCTGACAAAGTTTGATTTCAGTATGAAGACTGTAAACGCTGTAAATGGAAATGAGGAGGTGGCGGCAGATGACGACTTCTAATTCGAATCATGAAAAAGACCGGATGTTCACAAAACAGGATATCCGCAAAATGTGTTTCCGTTCCCTGACAGGCGGATTTTCCGTTAACTGGGATCGTTTGGTGCATAAAACCTTTACATTTATGATTGCCCCGTTTTTGAAGAAAATATATGCAGATGATAAAGAGGCGTATATCCAGTCTTTGAAACGCAACATGGAGTTTTTCAACATTACACCACAGTTTCATTCTTTCATGGGTGGTCTGACGATTGCTATGGAGGAACAGAACGCTAAAAATGAAAATTTTGATACATCCACTATTAACTCTGTAAAAGCGGCGCTTATGGGGCCCTTATCCGGAATCGGTGATTCCGTGTTCCCAGGTACGCTGCGCATTATTGCGGCAGGAATCGGTATCTCCCTGGCAATGCAGGGAAATATTCTGGGACCTATTCTGTATGCATTGATTTACTGTATTCCTTCGTATTACGTACGTTTTGCAGGCGGGCAGCTGGGATACCGGCTGGGCGTGGAGTTTCTGGACAAGGTTCAGCAGTCTGGCCTGATGGACAAGATCATGACTGCGGCTTCTATCCTGGGATGTATTGTCATCGGAGGCATGGTCAGCGCCATGGTGGCCACTAACTTTGCTATTTCTTTTGGCTCTGGCGAAAGTGTTATGACGCTGCAGAATGCACTGGACAGCATCATTCCAGGTATCGCGGGTGCAGGAATCACATGGCTGTTTTACTGGCTGCTGGGCAAGAAGGTGAGCACTGTAGTTCTGCTGCTGGGAACCATAGTCGTATGCGTCCTTCTGACTGGACTTGGAATCATGGCATAAGACAGAGGGGAGTGAGCTATGGGCATCGATCAGATGATGGACAAGATGGCGCGGGGGCAGAAAGCTATGATTGGCATGGTGCACTGCCTGCCGCTGCCGGGTACACAAAATTACCGTGGGAGTGTGGAGGAACTGTTTGAACGGGCCGTATCAGATGCGGTTATTCTGTGGAAGTGCGGAGTTGACGCGGTGATCGTGGAGAATACCAATGACCTTCCACAGAGCCGTTTGCTGGAGATAGAGCAGGTGGCCGCGTTATCGTCAGTCGTCCGGGCAGTTGTGGAGCGTATTGAGATTCCGGTAGGAGTTGACGCTTCTTTCAATGACGGAGCAGCCGGGATGGCCATTGCTTACTGTGCAGGCGGCTCCTTTATCCGGTCACCGGTGTTTGTGGACCGGGTAGAGGTTACGGGGATAGGGGAGATCGGACCGTGCTGCAAAGAGGTGATCCGTATGAGGCGCTTCTTAGGAGCAAATCAGGTAAAAATCTTCGCGGATGTGCAGGTGAAACATTCCCATATGGTAAATGAATCCGTGACACTGGAAGAATCCTGCCGTGCTGCGGCAGACTCCGGTGCTGACGCGCTCATAGTCACGGGGGTGAGCACTGGGAAGAAGACGCCGTCAGAATCCCTCCGCATTGCAAAGCAGGCGGTATCTGTACCAATTGTGATTGGAAGCGGATTCAACGCAGAGATTGCCGGTGAACAGTTTCAGTCTGCCGATGGTGCAATTGTGGGAACGGCTTTCAAACAAGGTGGAAGCATTACCAACCCTGTGGATGAAGAGCTGTGTATGACTCTCATGAAAGAAATTGGGAGAAGGCCGTGGGAGGGGCATGAATAGATGGCGGATACTATGAAACTGATCGCTTATCTTTCGGGAGGTTATCCTACGATGGATAAAAGTGTGGCAATGGCAGAGCTGTACGTGGAGGGAGGCTGTGATGCCATCGAATGGAATTTTCCGCCCCGGAATCCCTATCTGGAGGCCGACTATATTGCGGAAAAAATGGAGGCAGCAAGGCGGCAGTGTGATGATTACAGCATTTATATGGAACGTCTGGCGCGGTTTAAGGAGAAGGTACCGCAGGCCGTGGTGATCCCCATGCTTTACCAGGAGACGGTTCTGGATATCGGGGCTGAGAAACTTGCCGTATATCTGAAGGAAAATGGCATGAATACAATCATTACAGCAGATATTGACGAGCCGGATATCCTGAAAGAGTTTGACAGATACGGAATTATGATTGCCCCATTTGTATCCTTTCAAATGGAAGAGAAGGCGGTGAAAAAAGCAGTGGGAAGCCGGGGATTTGTGTATATGCAGGCCATGCCCACGGCTGCGGAACGTACACCGGATTTTGACTGGGATACACTGAAAAACTGTCTGGAAACACTAAGAAGAAGGGGAGTCAGCTGTCCTGTTTACTGCGGGGGCGGAATCAGGACGGTGGAGGATGTGGCATTTATTAAGAAATCAGGAGGGGATGGGTTCTTTCTGGGAAGCAGTTTAATGGAATATTACGATGATCCGGCGCGGCTGAAGGCAGCCATGGAATTATTCCGCCTGGCATCTGCCGGCGAGTGACATCAGAATAAAAACGAAAAGGAGTATGAATCAATGGACAATTTTTTATATCACATTCCGACAAAAATTCATTTTGGCAGGGGAACGGTGAATGAGCTTCCCGGTGAGGTGAAGGCGTATGGCAAACGGGTCCTGTTGGTTTACGGCGGAGGGAGTATTAAGAAGATTGGACTGTATGACAGTATCACAAAGCACTTTGCGGAAGCTGGAATCGAATGGTATGAACTTGGCGGTGTGGATCCTAATCCTCGTGTGGAATCGGTACGGGAAGGAGTTACAATCTGCAGAGAACACGGAATCGATGTGGTAGTTCCTGTCGGCGGCGGAAGTGTCATCGACTGTGCAAAGGCCGTAGCAGCCTGTACTTCTTATGAGGGAGATGCCTGGGATATGATAAGCGGAATGGTAAAGGTGGGAGATGTGCTACCGGTAATTGCGGTTCTAACCGTGGCTGCGACGGGATCTGAAATGGATACTTCAGCAGTTATCTCCAATCCGGAGTCCAGGGATAAGATTGGATTTTCGAATGCAGCCATGAGACCAAAGGTATCCATCATGGACCCGGAATATACATATACTGTTTCTAAGTATCAGACAGCGGCAGGGACGGCCGATATCATCAGCCATGTACTGGAAGTTTACTTTAACAATAATCCGGGCGCCTATCTTCAGAACCGCTTTTGTGAGGCAGTGCTTAAGACGGCGGTGGCATATGGTCACCGGGCGTACCGGGATCCGGAGGATTATGAGGCGAGAGCAAATCTGATGTGGGCTGGAAGCTGGGCGATCAATGGACTTCTTTCCAAAGGGAATCCTGTGGGCTGGAGTGCTCACGCGATGGAACACGAACTCAGCGCTTTTTATGATATTACTCACGGAGCAGGACTTGCCGTGCTGATTCCTCACTGGCTGCGTCATATGATGCGGGAAGAAAATCTTTACAATTATGTGGAATATGGTGTGGAGATATGGGGGATTGATCCATCTCTTGATCCGCATGAAATCGCGGAAAAGGCGATAGGTGCAACTGAGGCTTATTTTAAGGAGATGGATCTTCCTTCCACGCTTCGGGAATTGGGAATTGATGAGGAGTATTTCGAAGAGATGGCGGCAAAGGCAGGACAAGGTCTTAAAAAGGCATTTATTCCTATGGAAAAAGAGGACGTACTGGCTATTTATAAGGCAGCATTATAAAATTAGAGAGACGAAACTTGAGGAGGCGGGTATGTATTCAAAGCAGGCTACGGTAATCAATGCCACTGGCATTCATGCGCGGCCAGCCAGTCAGTTTGTAGAACAGGCAAAGAAATTCAAAGCGGGTGTGACCGTACGGAATGTGGGAAACACTACTGGCGGAGGTGTCAGTGCAAAATCCATCATCGGTGTCCTGTCGCTGGGGATGAGCCAGGGCACGGTAATTGAAATTTCAGCCGAGGGAGAAGACGAGAAGCCGGCGGTGGATATGCTGGTGGAGCTGGTAGAAAGCGGATTTGGAGAGAATATTTAATTAAGATTTTAGAAGGGCAGCCGTATGCAGTCAAAAAGCGGCTGCCCTTAAGACTGGTTTATCTGAATCAGGAATGAAGTCTTTCATGAATTTACTGCGTATGGTACAATGATCCCAGAAGTAACAGAGAAAGGGGGACCATGAATATGAGTGTGACCGTAGCGGATTTACTCCGGCTCTCCTCCCTGCGAAATGCGCGGGTGGAGGCGGGAAAAGGCGGCCTGTCCCGCATCGTGGCGTCTCTGTCTGTGCTGGAGTATGCCGATCCGGATCAGATGGTGGATGCTTTTTTTAGAAATGATGAATACTATGGCAGCGAAATCGTCATAACCGGATTTATGAATAATCCGGAGGATGAGGAGCGGCAGTGCGCTGTGACGAAACGGCTGGCCGAGGCCGGTGAGGTGGGCCTGATTCTGTATTACGTCGGCCTCTTTATGCCGCGTATACCGGAAGCGATGAAGCGGATCGCCGATGATCATAATTTTGTTCTGATCGTCATGCCGGAAAAACGTATGGATTTCCGGTATTCCGACGCGATCAGTGAAATCATGGAAGCCATTGTCAAAGACCGGTTAAATAATACGGCCTTCGTCGGTGAACTTCTCGATCAGGTGGCGCGTCTTCCGGAGCATCAGCGCTCGGTGGGAACCATGCTCCGGATGCTCAGTGAGAGAATCATGGCATCGCTCCTTTTAACCGACCAGTCGTTCCGCGTTTTAAACGAGGCAGTCTGGCCGTTAAATCAGGAGAGGACGCTGAGCCGCTTTTTGACAGAGGGGACGCTGCCGGAGATGGGGAATGAGAGAACCGTGCACATCGCGGGTACGGAATACTTACTGGCCCGATTTCCGATCCCGCTTCATAAAGACCGCCATATGGAACTGTTCATTTTTAAAGAGGGAGAGCCGCTGCCGGCGGTCGTGCGGCAGCAGGTCGCCCGGGCTGTGCAGCTGGCGGTCAATATCTGGAGTACGCAGCATGATGAGGTGGAGGTGACGGAACTGGTCCGCGCAATCTTAAAAGACGAGCCCATGAAGATGCGTCGGCTGGCTGATATTTTTCATATTGATGTGGCCTCTATCCATTCCATGTTGATCTTTCATATGGAAGCGGAGCGGCAGAAACTGAACGGTGTCTCTGTGTTGAAAGGCCTTTCCGGATTGCTGTCTTCTTTTTATAAGACGGTGGTTGCAGACACTTATGAGGGAGAGATCGTGATCTTCGTGGAGGGACCGCAGTCTCTCAGTGAAGAAAAGGAAGTGCTGGGGGCAATCCGGACATACATGGAACCGTTTAAGGTTTTTTATACCATTACCTGCTGTAATCACCTGGCTGATACTGCTGCGGTGAGGGAGGCGTTTTTGCTGCACCGGGATTATATAGAAGATGCGATTGCAATTTTTCCGGAGAAGGAGGCGTACCGCCTTCAGGAACTGGGATTTGCGAGAGAATGCCGGGACAGGATCGGGAAAGGGGAAGAGGCGGTGCAGGAAGCCTTAAAGCCGTTAGAAGCCCTTCGGGATGCAAAGGAGGAGAAGGAGGGGATCAGGACGCTGGAGGTCTATCTCCTGGATGCCCAGTGCAGCTACTTAAAGACAGGAGAACTGCTCTATCTCCATAAAAATACGGTGAAATACCGCATTCAGCGTTTTTCAGATATTTTGGGCTACCGCGTCGGAGATTTCCCGGATACATTTTCTCTGTACTGCGCGGTGGCGGTAAACCGGCTGCTGACTTTTTGTCCAAAGTGACAAAGAAACCGGCTGATTTTCGTTTTTATGAGGGATTCATTTTTCTACACGAATCCTTTATGATAGTAGAAAGGTCAACGAAGACGTTGGCCTTTCTGTTTTTCAGAAAGAGAGCAGTAAGTCAGGAAGATAAGGAGTGTGGCGGTTTATGCGTACAATCGGTTTGAGTGAAATTGAAGATATTGCCCTGGGCGCTTCCCTGCTGGGGGCGGGCGGAGGCGGAGACCCTTACATAGGAAAACTGGTAGCCATGGGAGCGGTCAGGGAACGGGGGCCGGTGACGCTTCTGGACCCGGAAGAGATTCCGGATGATGCGCTGGTGGTCCCCATTGCCATGATGGGAGCGCCAACGATTCTCGGTGAAAAGGGCGTAGGGGGAAAAGAGTACGAAGTGCTGTATCAAATGATTTCCCAATACTACGGCAAAAAGATTTATGCATTTATGCCTATTGAGGCGGGCGGCGTCAACTCCATGCTTCCCATCGCTGCTGCGGCCAGACTGGGGCTTCCCATGGTGGATGCGGATGGAATGGGAAGGGCGTTCCCGGAGCTTCAGATGGTGACATTTACCATGGCCGGAATATCGGCGACACCCATGGCTCTGGTGGATGAAAAAGGAAACAGCGTGATCTTTAATACCATCACAAATCAGTGGACCGAGGAACTGGCACGGTCGGTTACCATGAGCTGCGGAGGTTCGGTCTCGGTTTCCCTCTACTGTGTGGAAGGCTCCATTCTTAAAAAGCACGCAGTGAAAGGGATTGTTACCAGAAGCCAGAAGCTGGGAGAGGCCATACGCAGAGTAAAGGAGATAACGGATATGACTCCTGAAGAACGCTTTCTGCAATTTTCCGAAGGGTACCGTTTGTTCAAGGGGAAGATTGCCGATGTGCGTCGGGAGACTAATGGAGCATTTAATCTGGGCCGGGTTGTCATCGAGGGAATCGGAAGTGACCGGGGGAAAAAGGCGGAAGTAGTATTTCAGAATGAAAATCTGTCTGCCGCCGTGGATGGCGTCATTCTTGCCACCGTGCCGGATCTGATCTGTCTGGTCGACACGGAGACTTTTATTCCAGTGACTACAGATGCCTTAAAATATGGGAAGCGTGTCCTTGCAGTTGGACTCAAATGCTTCGAGGCATGGAGAAGTGAGGCGGGCCTTAAACTGGTGGGGCCGCGTTATTTTGGGATAGATACGGACTATGTGCCGCTGGAAGAACGGATTGGAGGGAATGCAGATGTATAAATTAGGAATTGACGTTGGAGGGACGAATACGGATGCGGTTCTGATTGACAGCGCTCGAAATGTGGTAGCAGAAGTCAAATATCCGACTTCCGGCGATATCTATGACGGAATTCTGGGTGCAGTGCGCGCCTGTCTTAAAAAGTCCGGAATCAACCGGGCAGAGATCAGCCAGGCCATGCTGGGAACCACCCAGTGCACCAATGCTATTGTGGAAAGGAAAACCCTGGCACCTGTTGGAATCCTCCGGATTGGGGCTCCGGCAACCCTGGGCATACCGCCTATGGTGGACTGGGAAGAGGACATTCAGAAAATTGCCGTGGATTATGCGGTTGTGGGAGGCGGCTTCGAGTATGACGGAAAAGAACTCGCTCCATTTGACCGGGAAGCGGCCTGCCGTTTCTTTGAAGGACTCAAGGGAAAGGTAAAATCCGTGGCGATCTCCTGTGTCTTCTCCACTGTGAGAAATGATCACGAACTGGAGGCGGCGGCTCTGTGCCGGGAAGTGCTGGGTGAGGAGGTCCATGTGTCAATTTCCAGTGAAATAGGTTCCATGGGACTGATCGAACGGGAAAATGCCGCCATTTTAAATGCCGCATTATATGAAGTGGCGGAACGGTTTACGACCGGATTTGCAAAATCACTGGAGGCAGAGGGTGTTGCGGAAGCCAGAGTCTATCTGTCACAGAATGACGGTACACTCATGACGATGGAATATGCGAAGAAGTATCCGATTCTGACAATTGCCTGCGGACCAACCAACTCGATCCGTGGTGCCAGCTACTTAAGCAATTTGAAGGATGCAATTGTGATCGATGTCGGAGGGACAACCACGGATCTTGGCGTGATCCAGGCTGGTTTTCCTCGGGAATCCGGCGTTGCTGTGACCATCGGCGGCGTCCGTACGAATTTTCGCATGCCGGATGTAATCTCCATCGGTCTTGGAGGCGGATCCATTGTCAGGCAGCAGGAGGACGGAAGCGTGACGGTAGGTCCTGACAGTGTGGGATACCGGATTACAGAAAAAGCCCTTGTATTTGGCGGGGATACTCTGACTGCCACGGATGTGGCGGTAAAACTGGGGATGGCAGATATTGGAGATAAGTCGAAGGTAGAGAAGCTGAGTGTTGATACGGCTAAAAAAGCTATGGAAGTGATTCGTTCCATGGTCGAGGACAGCATCGATGCAATGAAGGTGTCCAGCGCAGACATTGATGTGATCCTGGTAGGCGGCGGCTCCGTCATTATTCCCGCGGACCGGCTGGCCGGAACGAAATCTGTGGTGAAACCTGATTATTTTGGGACTGCCAATGCCATCGGATCGGCTATATCAAAGGTAAGCGGGACATTGGAGCAGCTGATTAATTACGATGAGATTCCACGTGAGGCGGCACTGGAGCGGGCAAGGGCCGAGGCGGTGGAACTCGCTGTCGAGGCCGGGGCTGTCCGTGAGACAGTGGAAATCATTGAAGTGGAGGATGTGCCGCTGGCGTATTATCCGGGAAATACGAACCGTGTGAAAGTGAAGGCCGCGGGAGATTTAGTGATGGCGGAACCGTGAAAAACAGAAAGCGCAGCAGAAATCCTATAACGTAACTGAGAACTGGACGGAGAGAAGCCGGCCCGCGCAAAACACGGACCGGCTTCTTTCGTAGAGTAAACCGTAATCGATAGTCGGGATACCCCTCCCAACAGGCTGCTAAGCGGCTCCGCGAAAGAAAAAATAAAAAATGCGAAAAAAGTGTTGACTTTTGTCAAATGCTTTGGTATGATATACCTCGCCGCTGAAAACGGCGGCAAACTTTTCCGAAAAACGTCCGGCCTG
>OIZR01000238.1_pt1 | contig 49623 bp, 42 predicted proteins | sample 1588591 | NCBI WGS metagenome assembly OIZR01 (sample SAMN03283249) | human gut metagenome | biome: human-associated habitat; material: feces | host: Homo sapiens | place: USA | collected 2013 | reverse complement strand
CGGTTTGGAAGTAATATGTTTAATCAGGATAGATAGGCTTGCATAAATTTATGAGCTCATCAAGAATAGTCGTACATAATGAAAGTGACCAGCACGTGTATATTTCAACTTGTCTGGTCATTTTTGTTAGTCAGAAGCTAGAGGACTGTTCAGTTCGAGATATAATGTAATATATTTTTATTTTGTAAATGAAGAATAGAAAGACTTTTTCAAAAGATTTTGGTATAATGAATATAATTTCAAAAGCTATTATAAAATGAAAATGGAGTGATAAAATGGCAAACGGTAATAATACGGCTAATATTGGCTTTGAAGAACAAATATGGGCAGCTGCAGATATTTTACGTGGCAATATGGATGCAGCAGAGTATAAACACGTTGTACTTGGACTTATATTTCTAAAATATCTTTCTGATAAATTTGATGAAAGATATGAAGAATTAAAAGCTGAAGAAGACGATTTGGAAGATAAAGATGCATATATAGAGAAAAATGTGTTTTATGTTCCTCCTGTAGCACGGTGGAGTGTAATTGCTGAATGGGCCCATAAAACAGGAACAATCAAAGATGAAAAAGGTAAAGAAGAGTTTTTTGATATTGGTGGAATTATTGACCGAGCTATGAGAGCTATTGAAAAAGAGAATAAACGACTTAAAGATATTCTCCCTAAAAATTATGCCCGCAGCGAGTTAGACAAGCGCCGCCTTGGAAATGTTGTTAATCTCTTTTCAAATATACAGATGGTTGAGCATGGAACGGATAAAGATATTTTAGGCCGTGCCTATGAATATTGTCTCGCTAAATTTGCTGAACAAGAGGGGAAACGAGCAGGAGAGTTCTATACTCCCTCTTGTGTGGTGCGCACGCTAGTAGAGGTTTTGCGGCCTTTTGAAGGTCGTGTATATGATCCTTGCTGTGGCTCAGGCGGTATGTTTGTGCAATCAGCAGAGTTTATAAAAAATCATAGTGGAAATCGGCTTAACCTTTCTGTTTATGGACAGGATGCGAATCCAACAACACGAAAAATGGCATTGATGAATTTGGCTATTCATGGAATAGAAGCTGACCTTGGGGCCTATAATGCGGACACCTTTCACAATGACCTACATCCTACATTGAAGGCTGATTTTATTATGGCTAATCCACCATTTAATCTTTCAGATTGGAATGACGGCAGTTTAAATGATGATCCTCGATGGAAATATGGTGTACCGCCTACCGGTAACGCTAACTTTGCATGGCTTCAACACATGATTTATCATCTAGCACCAAATGGGAAAATGGGAATGGTACTTGCAAATGGTTCGCTTTCGTCTCAGAGTGGTGGTGAAGGTGAAATTCGGCGTAAAATTGTAGAGGATGATTTAGTAGAAGGTATTGTTGCCATGCCTGCACAACTTTTTTATACTACTCAAATACCGGTTTCACTATGGTTTATTAATCGCAACAAAAAACAAAAAGGAAAAACTTTATTTGTAGATGCGCGAAATATGGGGACCATGGTCAGCCGTAGTTTGCGTGAGCTCACCTACAAAGATGAGAATGGAAACAACGGTGATATTCTTAAAATTGCTGCAACTTTTGCGACATTCGATGATGGTACATTAGAAGACGAGAAGGGGTATTGCGCAGTTGTATCTACAGATGAAATTGCAAAGCAGGGTTTTATACTCACTCCAGGGCTTTATGTTGGTATTGAAGAACAAGAGGATGATGGTATTCCCTTTGAGGAGAAAATGACTGTGCTCTCAGATGAACTAAAAGAGTTATTTGACTGTGCCCATGAGCTGGAAGAAGAAATTCGTCAAAGACTGGGGGCAATTGGGTATGAAGTATAAAATAGGTGAAATTTGCGAAAGCGTTTCATGCACATTTCGTAATAAACAAAAGGATGTTATTCTTATTAACACTTCAGATGTTTTTGATGGTAAAGTGACAAATCATAAATATGTTACAAATGAAAAGCTTCGAGGGCAGTTTAAGAAGGCGTTTATAAAAGATGATATCCTGTATTCCGAAATCCGCCCTAAAAATCGTCGATTTGCTTATGTTGATTTTATAGCTGATGATTATATTGCTTCTACCAAATTAATGGTTATTAGAGCAAAAAAAGATAAGATTTTACCAAAGTTTCTTTTCCAAATTTTAAAATCCAATTCAATAATTGAACGATTACAACTATTAGCAGAGACAAGATCGGGAACATTCCCGCAAATCACCTTTTCTGAATTGGCAGCAATTGAAGTGTGTGTTCCGACAATAAAAGAGCAGAATCAGATAGTAGATTTTATGTCATCATTTGATTATAAAATAAATAATAATTATGCTATCAATCAACGATTAGAAAAAATGGCTCAAGAGATTTATAAGTCATGGTTTATGAATTTTGATCCATTTCAGGGTGAAATATTTATTGAAAGTGCATTGGGGAGGATTCCGAGCGGTTGGACTGTAGATACTCTTTCAACATTTTGTGATTTTATTTCTAGAGGGATAACTCCGAAATATATTGAATCTGGAGAGCAGATTGTTATAAATCAAAAATGTATTCGAGATCATCAAGTTAATCTTGGACCATCTCGATTTCATATTCCAAAAGTAATTAATGAAAAATGGTTGCAATATGGTGATGTTTTAGTGAATTCTACAGGCCAAGGTACATTGGGGCGTGTAGCACAATGGTTTGAGACCTCCACAAAGGTTACAGTAGATTCTCATGTTTCGATTGTCCGCCCAAGTGAGAAGTATTATATTTATTATATTGGTCAAGTTTTAATATCAAAAGAAAGAGAAATTGAGGCAATGGCAGCCGGTAGCACGGGTCAGACAGAACTGTCAAGAGAAAGATTGGGAAGCTTATTGCTGGTACATCCTAAAATTGAACAGCTAGAGAAATTTTCTAAAATTATAGAACCATTGATGACTAAGATAGTAATGAATAATCACGAAAGTGAGAAGATTGCTAAAATTCGTGATTTACTTCTCCCTAAACTGATGAGTGGAGAATTACCAATTTCATACGAAGGTTTAACAACAAATGAAAGGAGTAGTGATGATGGTAGGACAAGATAATACAACTATTCCAGAGGAATTTACAATTGCGTGTGATTCTGATCCTGACGCTCCTTTACTCAATAAATATATAGAGATATTTCTACGGAATGAAACTATTGCATCTGCATCTACGGATAAACGAGTGCTTTTTTATCGCGGACAAGCTGATAAAGGTTATACTTTAACTCCTAATGTTTTTCGGAAAGGACTATTAGAGAAGGAGCATACTCTTATTCAAGACATGTTGTTAAATTCACCTAGTGATTTTAATACTATACATAATACTTTAGAGCGCCTTGTGAAGATGCAACATTATGGTTTGCCAACACGGCTTTTAGATGTTACAACCAATCCGTTGGTTGCCATGTACTTTGCTTGCAGTGAGCATCCGGATAAAGATGGTGAACTATTTACGTTTTATGAATATATGGAACAACCTAATGATTTAAATGCACAACTTTTAGCTGCTTTAACGGAGTATACAGGTTCAACTGAACGACAAATGATTGGCTTTTTGAGTGAAAGAGGATTTGCTAATGTGGCCTTGGTTACACTTACATCTATTCCATTTATTTCGATTGTAGCCCCTCGTAATAACGAACGTATTAAACGGCAGTGTGGAGCATTTATTGTAACAGGATTAAGAGCAGTACAGATGGAAATCCATTTCAGAAAGTGCAATTTGATTTGCGCCCCATATTGATTCGAGATTTTGGAGATGGAATACCGCGGTCTATTATTATTCCTAAAGATACAAAGGCTAAGTTACTTTCTGAGTTAGACGCAATTGGTATCAATCAGGCATTTATTTATCCAGAGCTAGAGCATCAAGCGGCTTCAATAAGATTAAAGCATGAGGAGGTATAATATATGCCCTATACCGAAGCAAATTTTGAAAATGCTGTTATTGAGATCTTGCGTGATACTTTGGGGTATGGTTACGTTTATGCACCAGACTTAGCGCGTGATTATACAGATCCTCTTTATGAAGAGGAATTAATACTAGCGTTGACCCGTATGAATCAAAAGTTACCGGAGGCTGCAATTACTGAAGCTATATATAAGTTGCGTAATTTCGAAGGTGGTACTATTTTACAAAAAAACATTCAGTTTATGGATTTTTTGCAAAATGGTGTGCCAGTTAGTTTCTTTGACTCTGGTGAACAGTGCTTCTCATTAGTCCGCCTTGTAGATTATGATAATCCTCAAAAAAACAGTTTTACCGTTATCAATCAGTGGACTTTCATAGAGAACAGCGAAAAGAGACCAGATATTATTGTATTTCTTAATGGCCTGCCGGTGGTTATATTTGAGTTAAAATCACCTTCAAGAGAAGAAACAGATGCCAGCGAGGCATTTCTTCAGCTGCGTAACTATATGCATGAAATTCCCTCTTTGTTTGTCTACAATGCTTTTTTAGTAATGAGTGATCTTGCTATTTCTAAAGCAGGGACCATAACATCGGGTGAAGACCGCTTTATGGAATGGAAAACAAAGGATGGAAGCTACGAGAATACACAATATGCACAATTTGATACTTTCCTTGAAGGAATGTTCGATAAAACTAGGTTGCTTGATATTATAAAGAATTTCATATGCTTTTCAGGAAATGTGAAAATATTGGGTGCATATCATCAATATTTTGCTGTCAGAAAAGCGATTGCCTCTACAGCGAAAGCAGCGGAAACAGACGGTAAAGGCGGTGTTTTTTGGCACACGCAGGGAAGTGGGAAGTCGTTATCTATGGTGTTTTATGCGCATCTTTTGCAGGAGACACTTAATTCCCCCACAATTGTTGTGCTGACAGACCGTAATGATTTAGACGATCAGCTTTTTTCGCAATTTGCTAAATGCTCAAATTTTCTTCATCAGACTCCACAACGAGCTGAAAGCCGTTTACATTTAAAAGAGTTATTAGCTGGAAGGCAGGCCAATGGTATTATCTTTACCACAGCACAAAAATTTGAGGAAAGCTCCGAAGCGCTTTCAGAACGCCGAAATATTGTAGTGATGGCCGATGAGGCACACCGTAGCCAATTTATTGTTGAGAAGGTGGATAAGACTGGACGCATTCAGAAATCGTTTGGCTTGATTATACGTGAGAGCTTACCAAATGCAACATATATTGGGTTTACTGGAACGCCCATCTCCAGCAAAGATCGATCCACGATAGAGGTGTTTGGAAATTACATTGACATTTATGATATGACACAGGCTGTGGAGGATGGTGCTACCCGTCCAGTTTATTATGAAAGCCGTGTGATTCATTTAAAATTAGACGAAAATATCTTGAATTTGATTGATGCAGAATACGAAATATTGGCTCAAAATGCTGAGGATTATGCTATAGAAAAGAGCAAAAAGGAACTGGGGAATGTGGTGAGCATTCTTGGCGCAGAGCAGACTCTTGCCACTTTATGTGAAGACATTATCCAGCATTATGAAAAAAATCGTCAATACGAATTAACAGGTAAGGCATTAATAGTTGCATATTCTCGTTCTATTGCTATGGGCATATACCAAAAAATTCTTGAACTTCGTCCAGAATGGTCTGATAAGATTGGAGTTGTTATGACAGAAAACAACAAAGATCCAGAAGCATGGCGAAGGATTATCGGAAACAAACGGAGGCGCGATGAATTAGCTAAGCGGTTTAAAAATGATAGTGATCAATTAAAAATCGCTATTGTGGTCGATATGTGGCTAACTGGGTTTGATGTACCTTCCCTTGCTACAATGTATGTTTATAAGCCGATGGTGGGACATAATCTCATGCAGGCAATTGCCCGTGTGAATCGCGTTTACAAGGATAAAGAAGGTGGCCTTGTTGTCGATTATATTGGAATAGCTTCAGCATTGAAGCAGGCAATGAATGACTATACAAATCGCGATAAGGATAATTATGGTGATACGGATATTACAAAAACTGCTTTACCTAAATTTATTGAAAAATTAGAGGTATGCCGTGATCTATTTTATGGCTATGATATTTCTGACTTTATGGATGAGAATGCTACTGATCTAACCCGTGCAAAGGTAATTAGTGGTGGTGTAAACTTTTTGTCAGGGACTAAAAAAGAAAAAGAGCGTGAATCATTTCTGAAAGAAGCTATGCTCTTGCGTCAGGCATTATCACTATGCCGTTCAATTATTACACCAGAACAGCGTTTAGAAGCTGCGTATTTTGACGCCGTTCGGACGCTTCTTACTCGATTAACAGGATCGGGTAAGCTATTATCTTTAAAAGAGATAAACGCTAGAATTAATGAATTATTAAAGGCCAGCATACAAAGCGAAGGTGTCATTAATCTCTTTTCAGATGTTGATACGGGATTTTCCATATTTGATCCCCAATTTTTAAGTGAAATTGCTAAGTTGAAAGAGCGGAATATTGCAGTTGAGATTTTGAAGAAATTGCTTGCAGAACAGGTGTCTTTATATCGCAGAACAAATCTTGTTAAATCTGAAAAATTTTCCGAGCGGCTTTCGCGGGCAATGAAAGCATACCTTAATGGCATGCTTTCGAATGAGGAAGTTATCGCAGAATTAATGAAGATAGCGAATGAAATTGCCAATTCTAAAGCGGAGGGGGATGCACTGGGTTTAAATGATGAGGAACTAGCATTTTACGATGCCCTTACACGTCCGGAAGCAGTTAAAGACATTTATACGAATGAAGAACTTGTGTCAATGGTTCAAGAACTTACTGAAATGCTTCATAAAAATTGTACGATTGACTGGCAAAAGAAAGAATCCGCACGTGCTGGCATGCGTCGTATGGTAAAAAAATTACTTAAAAAATATAAATATCCGCCCGAGGGGGTAGAAGACGCGGTTGCTACTGTTATTAGTCAATGTGAACTTTGGGCGGATAACTAAGGAGAGTAGAGATGAATGCTTTCAAAAGTAATATATTTGAGTATATGAATGGGACAAGACAATATAGTATTCCCATATATCAACGTGTTTACAGTTGGGGGACTGAACAATGTCAACGATTGTGGCTGGATGTGGTCTCTATGCAAAAAGAAAACCGAGTGGGACATTTTGTGGGTTCTATTGTACGAATTGATGAAGTGTCGGCTGCAGGTTTCCCTAAAGCACAAATCATTGACGGTCAACAGCGATTAACTACGCTGACATTGTTATTGATTGCGCTTCGAGACTTTGTAAAGCAGGACAGCGTGTCTACAGAAGTCAATGCTGATGAAATTACAGATACGTTACTGATTAATCCATACAAAAGAGATAATGATCGCTATAAACTATTGCTCACAAAAACAGACCAAGACATGTTGAAAAAGTTGGTAGAGAATGTTGATTCTTTACAAGAGTCTGCTTCAAGAATTATATCCAATTATAGTTTTTTCTTGAAGCGAATCCAAGAAGGTGAATTGTCACCGGATGATATTTATCAGGCTATAGGGAAGCTCCAAATGGTTGATATTGCTCTTGATCGACAATATGATGATCCTCAAGCAATATTTGAGAGTTTGAACTCTACGGGTATGGATTTAAAGGATTCAGATCTAATTCGGAATTTTGTACTTATGGGTCTTCCTGCAACCAAGCAAGAACTGATATATAATAATATCTGGAGACCAATGGAAGAGTTATTTGCTTATGGAAATCAAGCCGAACTAATGGATAATTTTTTACGCGACTATCTAACGATGCAACTTGGAAGATTGGTTAATCAGCGCGATGTATATAAGGAATTTAAGATTTATCGTAATACTCATTGGGAGGCGAAGACGGAAGAACTTTGCAAAAATCTTTTATCCTATGCAAGATATTATGCTCAGATGGATTCTGGAGAGAGTAAAGATGATAATTTGAAAGCTCTTTATGTTGATCTCAAAACAATAGGCTTAAGCGTAGCATATCCTTTTTTGATGAAAGTTCATGCCGATTGTGCGGATGGTACGATTTCAAAAGAGACACTCCAGGAAATAGTATCCATATGTGTGAACTATGCACTGCGCCGATCCATTTGCGGAATGCGTACTACTGGTCTCAACTATATGTTTGCGGTTTTAAAAAATTCTATCAAGGATATGGATTACCTTAACTCGATAAAAGCATTTTTCATTTTGCAAGAGTCCTCAAAGGAGTTCCCACGCAATAAACGCTTTACTGAAGAATTTGTAATACAAGATATATATAGTAAAAGAATTTGTAATTTTGTTTTATGTAAATTAGAAACATGGAACGGGCACAAAATAGTTTCTTTAGATGATCTGTCGGTTGAGCATATATTCCCACAAAAACCGAAGTTCAATGAATGGGGGAGTCTTTCTAAAGAGATATTACATACCATTGGTAATTTAACACTTGCACATTGGTCCGATAATTCAGCGCTTTCCAATAAGCCATTTAAAGAAAAGTTGACTATGACTCAAGGGTATAGGCAGAGCGCATTACGTTTAAATGAATATATTGTAGAGCAGACAGAGTGGGGAGAAAAGCAGATATTGGAACGCGCTAGAAAACTCGCACAACTTGCAGAAAAAGTATGGACATATCCTCAACTATCGGAAGATGAATTGCGACCGTATCAGCCCGAACCGGAGCCAGAATATCAGCTTAATACCTATAAATATTACAACCCAACTACTAAAACACTTTTTGAAATTTTGGATGGGAGAATCAAGAGTCTAGGAACTACAATTAGTCGAATTTTCAATAAGGATTATGTAGCCTATAAGGTAGATACAAATTTTGTTGATGTTGAGTTGCAAAAGACACGTTTACATATTTGGGTCAACATGCGTTTTAACGAGATAGCTGATCCGAAAGGACTTTGTAGAGATGTTTCTGGAGTTGGGCATCTTGGAAATGGTGAAGTGGAATTATTTTTAGATTTTAATACACCAATTGATGATGTAATGGCAATAATTGAGCAATCTTTCCGACATCAAGATATTGAGTAGATGTCTTGCTAAACTTAGAAATAAAACTTGATACTGTTAAGTATAAAGCTCTTAAGCGGATAGCTTAAGGGCTTTATTGTTGGCAGTATTGCTGTTAGCAAAACTTTAATTCTTTTTCTGGTGATAGAGGTCATCCCAAGTCTAGAAATCTATGATATAATTCGAATACAGGGTAAGAGAGTATAGAATCATTTGTTCGGATTCAGCAGGGAGGATAGCGCGTCCGCCCGGGGCCAATTCTGCCCTGTGGACATCATTATCACACACTCCAGACATGTGGAGTCGGTGATAATGATACAGAATTGTGGTTTTAAGAAAAAATAGAGGTTCAAACCACAAGATATAGTGGTTTTTGAGCAAAAATCGAGCAAAAAACAGGGCAAAAAATGGCCGTTTTTAGCCCCGATTTTTAGCCCCTTCCACAGATGCAGGAAGGTATTTCAGTGATATATGGGAAAAATTCAAGGTCAGCCGACGAAAAATTGGCTGTCCTTTACTGCCGGTTTTGTGGATTTTGAGTCGCTTTGTAAAGCAACGAGCAGAAAATGCCGGAAAGTAAGGAAGAAAGAGAACTTGCGATTGAATTTGACTCCTGGAAGAAGATCTGCCCAAGTGGTGTCTTATGGCATGTGTCATGATGGCATATGAAGAGAACATTCCAAGACGAAGAAGGTAGTAATGCAGAGCAAAGGATAAAGGTGCATACATTATTTTACGAACTTAATAACTCATGGATAGCCATGTTGAAAATACTATAAATCTTCAGTATAATCTAAAAAAAGGGGGGATTATATGGACCTTCGCGTGCTAAACTATTTTCTGGCAGTGGCCAGGGAGGAAAACTTTACGCGGGCAGCACAAATGCTTCACGTCACCCAGCCTACCTTATCGCGACAGATTGCACAATTAGAGGAAGACCTCGGTGTAAAACTTTTTACCAGAAGCAATCATAATATTATACTAACGGAAGATGGTATGATTTTGAAACGCCGCGCACAGGAGTTGCTGGCTCTGGCTGAGAAAACCAGGCAGGATTTAAGGCACAGAGATGAGGAACTCACCGGAAAAATTGCTATTGGCAGCGGAGAATTTCAATCTACCAGATTTCTGTCGCAGATGATTGCCTCCTTCTCGGAGAAACATCCCAATGTGCAATATGAGATTTACAGCGGGGATGCGGATAACATTCACGATTATGTAGAGAGAGGTCTTCTGGATATAGGGTTGATGGCAGAACCGATTGATATTCGTAAGTATGATTTTATTTCTATGCCGGTAAAGGAACGCTGGGGAGTATGGGTAAACACGGATTCCGCTTTGGCTCAAAAAGAATGGGTGCAGCCGGAAGATTTAGTTGGAAAACAACTAATCACTGCCACAGGCGAATTCCCAAAGAGCAGTATTGGTAAATGGCTTGATGATTATAATACGCAGGTGAAAATTATTGCTACAGGTAATTTGTTGTACAATGAAGCAATGCTTGCGGAGAATCATTTGGGAATTGTACTTGGTATTAAGCTGAACTATACATACGATAATTTGTGCTTTGTTCCTCTTTATCCAATACTTGAAATGAGCACAGTTCTGGTATGGAAGAAAGAACAGATTTTCTCCTCTGCCACGAGCAGTTTTATTGAATTCGCAAGACAATACGAAAAAGTAATATCTGACAATAAATTATAGGCATTAGACATAGAATGAATATAGGCTTACAATGAGGGTGTTCCGGAAGGGACATCCTTATTTATTTACATTATCGTGCGAAGCACGCCTATGGGGAGCATTAAGCTGCGGTGTGACCTTTTGGTATGAATAATCAGCGAGGTGAGACTATGACAATTAATGAAGCAAGTGAACGGTACAATATTCCGATTGAAGTTTTAAAGGAATATGAAAGCTGGGGCCTGTGTGATGAAGTGAGAAGGGTGATGGGGGTATGGCAGTATGATGACCGGGATATACAAAGGCTTAGTATGATTATGACCCTCCATGATATTGGCTTTGACAACAACGAGGTTGAGGCATATATGCGTCTTCTTTTGGAAGGTGATTCCACAGAAGAAGAACGCCTCGATATGTTAAACAAAAAACGTGGAGTGACCCTCGATGAACTTCATTTTAAACAGAAACAGTTAGACCGTGTGGATTATTTACGGTACAAAATTCAAAAAACACATAAGTAAATTCGGCAGCCATACTCAAACAAATACTTCAAAGAGGAGGACTTTAGAAAAAGGAGGACTTTAGAATGAAAAAAATATTATCGTTTATCTGTGTTTGTTCCACGGTGTTTGTTACGACCGCCTGCAGCAGCCAGGGCAGTGCGTCTGATACGGGCATGTCTGTACCAGCTTCTTCACAAGAAACCGGCAAAGCGGCACAGCAAACGGATCTTTTGCAGAACGACAGTGAGAACGCCTCTGTTACAAAGAAAGCCGGCGAAGAAACGGATGATACAGGAACTGAGGAAGCCGGATCTGATATTCTGGTTGCATATTTTTCCGCAACGGGAACAACTAGGACCCTGGCAGGGTATATCTCCGAAGTTACAGGGGGAGATTTATATGAAATCGTACCGGAAATCCCGTATTCATCGGAGGACTTGAACTATAGTGACAATAACAGCCGAAGCACCAGGGAACAGAATGATGAAAGTGTTCGGCCTGTAATCTCAGGCAGTTTGGAGAATATGGATCAGTACGACACGATTTTTCTGGGCTATCCTATCTGGTGGGGAGAAGCGCCGCGTATCATCGATACCTTTATGGAAGCTTACGATTTCAGTGGAAAAACGATTGTTCCATTTTGCACTTCCGGAGGCAGCGGGATTGGATCCAGCGCACGAAACCTGCACAACCTTGCTGGCTCTGATGTAATTTGGCTGGATGGGAAACGGCTTAGCAGTGATATTTCTCATGGTGAAATGGTGAGCTGGATTGATGGACTTTCACTGGATGTGATGGCCCAGTGAAGGCGGCGGTAAAAATAAAAATGATGGTGGATATGAGTCTGCTTGTAATGCTTCCTGTTCTTATGGCAGAAATATTGACTGGGCAGGAATTTCATGAATGGCTTGGGACGGCAATGGCTGTCGTGCTAATCCTCCATCATCTCTTAAACATAAACTGGCTGAAACATATCGGGAAAGGGAATTATACGCTCCTGCGCAGCCTCATTACCATTATTAATTTACTCCTTTTTGCAGATATGTCTATTCTTATGATCAGCGGTATCGTGATGAGTGGATTTGTATTCGAGTGGCTGCCCATTTCAGGAGGTATGGTTCTCTCTCGTAGACTTCACCTGTTTGCTTCCCATTGGGGGCTAATTCTGATGGCACTGCATACGGGAGTGCATTGGAGCAGGGTTGTTAGATTGGGAACAAAGTTTTTGGAAAAATCAGAATCAGAAGATGAATTGGCCTGGCTGGCCAGAGGTCTTGCAGCTGCAATTTCTATATTTGGTGTTTACGCTTTTATACAGCAGAACATGTCAGACTACCTGTTCTTAAAAACGGCCTTCGTATTTTGGGATGAAACGAAGACAGCTGCTTCATTTTTAACAGAAACGCTTTCTATTATGGGATTGTTTATAACAATCGGTTATTATGGACAGAAACAAATGAAAGGGTTAAAAGGAATGAAACATAAAACGGCAAGATATCTCGCTTTTTTAATTCCAATTCTGGTTTGTATAGGGACTATTTGCTGGATGATGACAGGAAACCGTGCATCTCCAGCCGATTCGTGGGAAACCACACCTTCTGTGGCAACAGAAGTAAATGATGGATATGTCTTGATTCCTGGCGGGACATTTTTAATGGGAAGTCCGGAGCGTGAGGCATGGAGAGACAATCATACCGTTTTGTAGTCAGGGCGGTGGAAGATTCGGGCAGAGCCTGGCATTTATTGCAAAGCTGGCGCCAGATGCGATGATTGGCGAGGGACTGGCAATTAGCTACTCAGGCGGTGAATCTTTGTCTTCTATGTAAGTACATGGCTTGAGCTTAACAAGGTGAGACAATAAAAATAGTGAAGGAGGAAAAGGGAAAATAAAGGCTTGCCGGATAGAGGATATATAAATGATATTTTGGCGAATGCCAATCATAAAATAAAGCTAAATAACAGGAGGAAAAAATGCGAAAATTATTAAAGAAAACGTTAGCGATTACAGGTTGTGTAGCCATGATGGCTTCTATGACTGCATGCGGTGCGAAGCCGGAGACACAGCCAGAGGCAACAAGGCAGACAGAGGCAACAATGCAGACAGAAGCAACGGCGGAAACAGAAGGACAGGCAGTAAAGGAGGGGGACGCGATGGCAGTGAATTACGGGAACATGAAGGATGTCAGCATAAAAATTGAACCTATTGAACTCACGGAAGAATGGGACAAGGTTTTTCAGCTCAGTGATGAAGTAAATCATAGAAAAGTAACATTTGCTAACCATTTCGGTATTACTCTGGCTGCGGATCTTTATGAACCGATGGAGTATACGGGCAAGCTTCCGGCTATTGCGGTCTGTGGCCCTTTTGGCGCGGTGAAGGAGCAGAGTTCCGGACTTTATGCACAGGAACTGGCAAAAAGAGGATTTCTGGCTATCGCTTTTGATCCGTCTTTTACAGGAGAAAGTGCCGGCTACCCGAGAGATTTTAACTCTCCGGATATTAATATCGAAGATTACCAGGCGGCTATTGATTTTCTTTCCATACAGGAAAATGTCGATCCTGAAAAAATCGGAATTATCGGTATCTGCGGCTGGGGAGGTATGGCGGTGCAGACAGCTGCACTTGATACAAGGATAAAGGCAACGGCAGCAATGACGATGTATGATATGAGCAGAAATACTGCGCTGGGATATTTTGATTCTGTGGATGAAGAAGGCAGATATGAGGCCCGGATAGCTTACAATCGTCAAAGAACAGAGGACTATAAAAACGGATCTTATACAATGGGAGGAGGACTTCCCGAAGAAGTGCCGGAAGAGGCACCTCAATATGTGAAAGACTATGTTGCATATTACAAGACAGAGCGCGGTTATCATCCCCGTTCCGTCAATGCAAATAACGGCTGGGCGGCCACTGCCGGCGGTTCTCTGATGAATATGCGTCTGTTTGAATATGCTCCTGAAATCCGCAGCGCGGTTCTGCTTGTACACGGGGAAGAAGCACATTCTCTTATGTACAGCCAGGAGGCATACAAACTGTTACAGGGAGATAATAAAGAGCTGATGCTTATCCCTGGCGCCTCCCATACAGATTTATACGATCAGATGAAAATCATTCCATTTGATAAATTGGAAACATTTTTTAACAACGCATTTACACAGTAGTTACGGATCATACCGGAGCGATTCAATCCGGAAGCAGTACAACTGGAATCCCGGAAGACGGTGCGAATGAATAACAGGAGATGACCATGAAAGTTTTAGCAATTAACAGCAGTGCAAGAAAAGATGGGAATACAGCAATCCTTATTGACCATGTATTTCAGGAACTAAACAAAGCCGATATTGAAACAGAACTGGTGCAGCTGGCAGGTCAGATCATAGAGCCCTGTAAAGCTTGCTGGGCCTGCCAAGGAAAGAAGAACTGTGTGCATAAGAAGGACACATTCCGCAATATTTTTGAAAAAATGGTGCAGGCAGACGGGATTCTGCTGGGCTCTCCGGTTTATACCGCCAATGTCTCTGCTAATATGCAGGCATTTCTGGAAAGGGCGGCTGTGGTATGCGATCTGAATCCCGGATTGCTCACCCATAAGACAGGAGCAGCCGTGACAGCGGCACGCAGAGGCGGCGCATTGCAGGCCATTGACAGCATGAACCACTTTTTCCTGAATCATGAAATGTTTGTGGTCGGCTCGGTTTATTGGAATATGGCATACGGGCAGATGCCTGGCGATGTCTTGAAAGATCAGGAAGGGTTGGATAACGCAGGTAATCTTGGTCGAAATATGGCCTATCTGATGAAAACATTACAGAAAGGCCAGAGCCTTATATGAAAAAGACAATCAGCATACGAAACGGTGTTGACAAAATCCACACTTTTGCATATACTAATCATATCAAATAATTTTGATGTGAGGTAAAACGTGGAGACAACATATCAGAAAAATGCCAAGGTATTTAAGGCGCTATGTGATGAAAAACGACTTGCTATCCTGGAACAACTGCGCAGTGGAGAAAAATGTGCATGTATATTACTGGAACAATTGGATTTAACACAGTCAGGACTTTCCTATCATATGAAAATTCTCTGTGAATCTGGGATTGTATCCAGCCGGCAGGAGGGAAAATGGACCCACTATCGGTTAAGCGCGGCAGGCAGAGATTATGCAGTAGATTTGCTGAAGAAGCTGACCACGCCAGATACAGAGCAGAAGAGCGAATGCATTTGTCAGGGAAATTAAACGCCATCTTTATTGGATGGCGTTTATAAAACAAGAACACATCAAAAAAAGTTGATATGTGTGCTCCGCAAAAATGAAAGTGAGGATTTTTTATGAGCATTTGGGAGTTTATACAAGACCAGGTTCTGGGAATGAAGTGGCTGAACAAAATGATTGGAAGCATGCTTTCTTCTTTGGGACTGGACATAAGTGGGCGCGTTGGGGGCAGTGTTCAATTTTTTATTTACGATGTAGTAAAAATAACGGTGCTGCTTTGTTTCCTGATTTTTATGATTTCCTATATCCAGAGTTATTTCCCTCCTGAGCGGAGTAAACGGATTCTGGGCCGTTTTCATGGAATTGGAGCTAATGTTATTTCAGCGCTGCTGGGGACTGTGACACCATTTTGTTCCTGTTCCTCCATCCCGCTGTTTATTGGTTTTACAAGCGCAGGATTGCCGCTGGGGGTTACATTCTCCTTTTTAATCTCCTCTCCCATGGTGGACCTTGGTAGTTTGATTCTTCTTATGAGTATTTTTGGAACCAGGGTAGCCATTATCTATGTTGTTGTGGGGCTTGTTATTGCAGTAGTCGGCGGCTCGCTGATTGAAAAAATGCATATGGAACCTTATGTGGAAGAATTTATTAAGACTGCAGGCAGTGTAGATATTGAATCACCGTCTCTGACGAAAAAGGAACGCCTGACTTTTGCAAAAGAACAGGTTGCGGCCACCTTTACAAAGGTCTTCCCGTATATTCTGATCGGCGTGGGCATTGGCGCAATGATCCACAATTGGATTCCGGAGAGCTGGGTGGAGGTTGTCCTGGGAAGTAATAATCCAATCGGTGTTATCCTGGCTACATTGGTCGGTATTCCGATGTATGCTGATATCTTTGGAACCATTCCCGTCGCTGAAGCGCTGCTCTTTAAGGGAGCGCAGCTGGGAACGATTCTCTCTTTTATGATGGCGGTTACAACGTTGAGCCTGCCTTCTATCATTATGCTGCGCAAGGCAGTGAAACCGAGGCTCCTTGGCCTGTTCATTGGAATTTGTGCAGGCGGGATTATTCTCGTGGGTTATTTTTTTAATGCGATACAGGCGTTCATCATATAGAAAACTTAGGTAACAATTATTCGGTGCTCAATTGTCAAATATAATATAAAAGGAGATCAGAATTATGAATTTGTTTGGGAAGAAAAAGAAAGAAGAAACGGCAGGCTGCTGCTGTGGCGGAAACTGTACGCCTGAAACGATGGCACAGGCTGAGAATGCTAAAAACGAAGGAGCCTCTGTTAAGATACTGGGATCCGGCTGTGCAAAATGCAATCAGTTGGAAGAAGCGACGAGGGCAGCGCTTGAACAGTTAGGTATGGATACCGCCGTCGATCATGTGACTGATTTTTCACAGATAGCAGCCTATGGTGTCATGACAACACCTGCTTTGGTAGTGGATGGGAAAGTGGTATCGATGGGAAAGGTCCTTAAAACTGAGGAAGTTAAAAAAATACTTCAGAAGATGAGGGGGTAGAGGACCCGACAGGGAAAGACGATGATGAATTTGTATATGTGATACAGTGCATTAGTGAAAATATAGAGAAACTCAAGAAAAAGATTTATTTAAGAACAACGATACAATAAAGCAGGTGGCTGCCCAAGGGGATACTGGTTGAAACCGGTATCCTTTTTCTCTAGCAGGAGAAAAAAAGAAGGAGGCAGGGTTCTGGCCGGGAAAAGGTATCTGACATAAAACTCGAACAAATGTTCCTTTTTTGGCTTGCGCGATAGAGGCTGATCCGGTATAATAGAGTGAAGAGGTAAGGAGGCAGAGAGATGATTCGACTATTTGAATTTCGGGATTTAGACAAGATTATGAACATATGGCTGGAGGGAAATCTGGAAGCTCATTCATTTATAGATGCAGAGTATTGGAATAAGAATTTCGATTCCGTAAAATCAGTATTGCCCAATGCGGAGGTATATGTATACGAGGAGGCAGGAGAAATTCTGGGATTCATCGGAATGGATGCGGAATACATAGCCGGGATTTTTGTAGCGGCAGGACATAAGGGACAGGGAATCGGCCATCAGCTGATTGAAGCGGTGAAAAAGAAGAAGAGGCTGACCCTGCATGTGTTTGAAAAGAATACTGGGGCAATGGCCTTTTATCTGGCAGAGGGATTCAAGGTCCGGGAGCGAATGACAGAAAAAGAAACCGGAGAGAGGGAATGCCTGATGGTCTATGAGGACGGACAATAAGGGCTTGATGAAAGAGAAAAGGCGCTCCCGGCTTATTTGATGGAGGAAACCGGAGGTGGTGATATGGCAACCTGGAATCCATGGCACGGATGTAAAAAAATCAGCCTGGGCTGTGCAAATTGTTATGTTTATCGGAGGGACGCTGAATTTGGTAAGGACAGCAGTATCGTGACCCGCACCTCCAGCTTTGATATGCCAATCAAACGTAACCGCAAGGGGGAAAACAAGCTGCAGCCGGATGGCGAGAGTGTGTATACCTGTATGACCTCTGATTTCTTTCTGGATGAGGCAGATGAATGGCGTGAGGAAGCATGGGATATCATTCGCAGGCGCAGCGATTTGCACTTCGTTATTATTACCAAACGTATACACCGTTTTGAGGTGGAATTACCAGAAGACTGGGGAAGCGGATATGAAAATGTGACGATCTGCTGTACCTGTGAGAACCAGAACCGGGCTGACTACCGTCTTCCTCTGTTTCTGAATTTGCCGATCAAACATCGGACTGTGATTCACGAACCGATGCTGGAGCAGATTGATATCCGAAAGTATTTGACCACGGGGAAGATAGAAGGGGTTACCTGTGGAGGAGAGTCCGGGCCGGAGGCAAGAGTCTGTGACTTCGCCTGGATACTTGATTCCATGGAACAGTGTGTGGAATATGATGTACCTTTCTGGTTTAAGCAGACTGGGGCAAGGTTTAAGAAGGGGAATAAGGTGTATCTGATAGACCGGAAGGATCAGATGAGTCAGGCGCAGAAGGCAGGAGTAAATTATAGATTCTGAATATTATATTCAAGTGTTATTGTGGATGAAAAATTTGAGATATAAATATATCAAAAACGTGTGCATTTATTGAATAATTGATGTTAAGATATATAGGGGTATATCTTGAGGAAAAGACAGCCACAGGAGCGTGTTTGCATGGATGGTTGGCTGTCTGAATAAAAACTGAATGCCAGTGTAATTTGGAGGCATATTGTTTAGCAGATTAAATATATTTCCTTAAATCGGAATTTTAAGGAGGCAATAAGTATGGATAACCTTGCCATTCATTTTCTTAATTATGATGAGCAATTGGTCACGCAAGAAGCAGTAAATAAATTGATTACAATATTCGTAACAATCAGATTTCAAATGCGTGGCTGGCTTTGGATGAATATGGTGAAGAGGACTTTCTCTCTGTGGATATTGCGAATAGATGGGTGGCACTTGCCTTTAATACATGGGACGAGAATGGGATTGCTCATATGTATCAGCCAATTAATCAGAAGTATGAGGACTCCCAAGAGGATGCGCCTGTAAATATTGGAAGTCAAACGCCAGTTCTAAAGCGAAATGCGTTAGATAATTTAGACTTGGCAGCAGAATGTGTCCTGCATTTTGCCAAAACCGGAGAGTTGTATCCAAATTTAAAGTGGGAAGAAGCAGAATAAAACATTCCCCAACTTCCAGTTTATCGGAAAGCTGAACAGTGCAGCAAAATCGGAATTTGATACAGAGATTGGAGGTGTGACGGACATGGAAACTGATGGAAAAACATTACCAGATATAAGTTTCAATGATATAGATTTTGGCAGTGGTATAAGACAGAATGATGGTATGCTTTCTGTTCTCTGGCCTGATGGAGTATGCTTAAAATTACAAAAAGATTGGGCGTATTCATTAACTGTTGAGCGTGACGGATATATATTCACGCGTCAAAGATTCAAAAAGAAGGATAACCAGCTTTTGATTTGGGTAGAAAGACTGGCAAAGGATATTTCTAACGGAAGATATAAAACAAAGAAAACCGAGAAAGAGATAATTCTGGATATCATCACCCAAAGAAATTTAGCAAGCTTTATGAACAACACAAAGTGGCGGGAGTTACGAACAGGGATGCTCAATGAAATGCCTTTTGTGCCCCCATACGAATATAAAACTCTTTTTGATGACAGTGACTACATTTCTGAAGATTATGTCCAACATCTTATAAAAAACGAAGGGCCAAGTTGCCTTTGCAGTTTGGATGAGGAAAGTTTTAACTTCTTAAATTACAAAGCGATTGAATGGTTAAAAGTCAGACCGTGCTTTTTTACGGAAGAAGGTGGGCAGTTGGTGAAAAAGAAAGTATGGTATGATTGCGAAAAGGAATTTACTGAAATCCTCAAAAAATATTCGATACCATTTGAACTGCAAAATGGTGTTTATACCATTTATGGATATAAATAGTCTGCACTAAAAATAAAATTTGCAAAGCGATAACGTCCCGTTGCTAGGGGAGTTGAACAGCGCGAAAAATCGGGAGTTGGAGGAAAGAAGAATTATGAGCAAATATAATTCCCTGTGGGAATATATTCAAAAAAACGGAGGTTCATCATTCAAAATGACATTTGAAGAAATACAGAATATTGCCGGAATACCAATAGATCACTCTTTTCTGAAATATAAAAAAGAACTTACGGAATATGGATATGAAGTTGGAAAAATATCCATGAAAGAGCAGACGATTATTTTTAATAAGGTAGACTGATAACTTCCTGTTTGTTGGGGAGTTGAATCATACGAGAAATCGGAATTTTGGAAGGAAAAAGATAATGGCAAAAGAAAAGGCTTCATTCAAAGAATTTCTATCAGCAGTTGCGCCAGAACACCAGGCGTTTGTCGAGAAACTTAATACCAAACTTATTGAACAGGGCTGTGTTCTTGTAATTAAGGAAGCAAAAAGCGGTTATGCTGCTTCATATCAACTAGAGAAGAAAACAGTAATGAATTGGGTGTTTCGCAAGTCTGGTATTTTGGCACGGATTTACGGTGACAATGCTGGTAAGTATGAGGATACAATCGCTTCTCTGCCTGCTGATATGCAAAAGAAAATGATTACTTCTCGTGACTGCAAGAGACTAATTGACCCTAATGCTTGTAGCGATACCTGTGTTAAAGGTTTTATTTATGCCTTGAATGGCGTTACACACAAAAAATGTCGTAATGACGGAATGTTTTTCCTGCTGACAAATGAAACAGCGGAGCATATAGCTGAGTTGGTCTGTGCAGAGGTTAATGTGCGTAAGTCAGTTTTATAGCATCAGAAAAATTAATTCTAATAAATCTGAATTTATTTAGAGGTGTACAATGAGCAATAAAGAGATTATAAAATACTTTTACGAGGTGGTCGTTTCAGAGAACATGCTTGATGAGCTTCCGCAATATATTTCAGAAGATTGCGTGCAAAGGGACGGAAAAAACGAGATTTTTATCGGCATAGATGGAATGAAACAACACCTTATGTCTGTTAAAAATACGTATCCCGACTACACAATGGAGATTATCCGCCAGTTTGAAGGCGGAGATACTGTTATTTCGGAATTTATTATGAGAGGAACGCATAAAGGCGAGTTTATTGGAATAATGCCGATGAATAGGGTTATTGAAATGACTGGTGTAGATATTGATAAAATTGTGAACGGAAAAATCGTTGAACATGGTGGTGCGGTAAACACTTTTGATGCTTTTTGGGAAAACGGTTTGATTAAGCCAGTATAAATGAAAATTCAAATTTGTTGAGCTATGTATAAATATATAAGAAGCTGTCATAATGCTGCATTCAGTTATTTATGACAACTTCTTTTCTATTCCCATTCTGAATATTTCGAAATGGGTTATCATTAAAGGAGAAAGGTGGCAGAATGACTTTTTTTGAAGAAGAGCTGAGGAAGCTCATGGAAAAGAGCTGCTATAATGATAAGGTGACTTTTTTCCCTTGATGTGTTATGTAAAGGCCGGGAGCTATATTCGGATGCGCACGGAGTTTGAAGGGGATGGAAGGTATCGTTATAATGGTATAAAAATGACGATGATCAATTATCGTAAAGCAGAGGTTGATTCGTCATCTGGAGTGAATTATGGCGTTTACGCCAAGGCCCTTTTGCGCCTTTTGGAAATCAGAATCACACACTCCAGACATTGCGAGATTTGTACCAAATTATGTCGAGAAAAGGAGGGGTGACATCGAATGTTTGATAATGATAAGTTGTTATTTTCAGCAAATAATGAAATTGACCATGTAAAAGGTATTGTTAAAGTGTACGACAGTTATGTTGCTCAGAATGAGGTTGGAAAAGAAAAACAGCAATTTCAGCAGATTGCAAAAATAATGAAGGAGAGGACAGAGGAACGTTATATTAAACCGATAAAAATGTTTTTACATAATTGTAAGGAGCATCCTGAACAATCAGGACTTATTGTTATGGGAATAAACTGTATTCTAATAGAACTTTATTTTGAAATGATTCATGGACTTGATAAATCGGATGAAGGTGGACATAAAGTACAAGACGCATACACTGCAATACTCCCATTGCTTGATCCCAGTATCACAGAAGAGGATGCTAAAAGATTTTACAAAGGGATTCGTTGTAAAATAATTCATCAAGGGCAAACTGGTTTGCATACGGCAATTACTTATGCCGAGTTTATAGACAAAATTATTATTTTATGTGGTGAATACTATCTATGTAATCCCAAAGTATTGTTTGAAGCGTTGACTTTACTGTATCATCAGTATTGGAAAGAATTGTCAGAAGGCAAAGACCCTATTCAAAAGCAAAATTTTATCAAGAAATTTAAATACATATTGTACCACGATGATTGATGGATTTTTATTAAGGTTCAATTATGCTTTGTAGTAAATTTCTTTGTTTTTTAAATACGCTGGGAGATTTGTATAGAGTTGCGCTGGAAATAGTAGATAACAAAAACAAAACTAAGTGCATAATAGTCAGTAAAGAGAGCCCCAGTTTTACAGCTCCTATATCGGGGTGACGCCATGATGCTGTATTAGGAAAAATCATAATATAGGGATTGCGCTAAATATTATATAGCATGTGCAGCAATGCGGGAGCAAGAAAATAATTGAGAAAGTAAAAAAAGATAGAGATATTAATATTTCTGTCAAGGTCCGACCATGTCTTTCGGGAGTCTTTTTCACACACTTCATAAATGTTGAGGCCTGTATGGAATTGTACTGGAAATAGATTAAGCTAAAGAATAAAGATTCAAAGGAGACCAGATGATGCACTGCGGATCGGAGAGGTCGATTTAGTATTTAACGATCACAGGCGTGCCTTTTCAGAATTGTAAGAGAACTTTTTAGTTTTAACCGCATATACCTACATCGAGGTGGCAGGACAGGGCCTTTTCAGCCACTTGAAGAGTGTAACCATGGAGGAACTTCGCCGGATTCCATGTATACTGACTTCCTCAAAAGATCAATAGGAGAATGAGCAGGAATACTATCAGAACACGTTGGAGTATGGTGGTGATTTTCTATTTGCGGAAAGTCTGGAGGAAGGACGTGTGATGGTGGCCGCTAACCGCGGATGTCTGCCGCAGGCAGGTTCCACGATTCACCGTATCCGCTAATTCACAATGGGAGTCAAATTACACGCAATTACTGCACTTTCTGGAAAAGGAAAAAACAAATGAATATCTGCAGACCTTCGCTGAATTGCAGAAAGAAGCGTTTGCAAAAACGTAATACATATCGGGCTGCTTCTTTATGAAATGAAAGAGGCAGTTTTTTTATGCCTTTCAACCAAATGACTGAATCAATTTTCGGATAAGACTATCTTATTAAAAGACCATGATAAATCAGATTGTTTCTTGTTTTCATACTTTTTATAATAACAAGAAAAGGAAAGGAGCAGGTAATTTCCGTAGCTTCATACCGCATTATACAGCGCAGGCTTATGAAGAAAACAAGAAACTGATAGTACGGCTTAGATGGCTGCCAGAGAAAAAGAATGCCATTGAGGCAGCTTTCTCTTACATGGACTTTGAGCAAATAAACGTACATTGTGCCGATACCAGTTTCGCGCAAAGAAAGCCGCCTCTTGGAAAACGCCGGGGCTATCTATGTGAACCTGACAACAGAGGAAATAGCAGATATTAATGAGAAACTTGGTCAAATGGAGATATTCAGTATGTTTGGCGGATCACCAGTTAAAAATAGGGGGACTTACAGATTAAAAAAAGTGCTGTTATTAACCGGCACAGGCCGCTGTGAAGATTATGAATGAAGCCAGGTTTGATGCGCTTGCATATGAGATGGATCTCTTTTCCTGCAGCTCAATCTGCAGTTTAATTGCGGAGGCGCAAACGTACGGTAAGATAGTCATGCTGGTGATGCCCCCACAGAAGAACTTCTGTCACTGAATATCCTGCAGCAGAGGAACATCCGGGATACGCTGCATGCCTATCAGCCGGCAAAACGCTGTAATGAAAATCGTGTCATGGCTAAGGCTGCAAAGTAGAGCGTGAAGCACGCATTAATGATATTGCACCAGGCATCATCGTCACACCATTAGCGATTGAGGAGTTTAACGGATCCCGCGGCAAACTTTACAAAAACATGTTTGCAAAATGTCCTGTAGCATGTCCAGGTACAGCGGATGAGGCTGCCAATGCGGTGGAACTTTTGATGAGCTATAAAGGAGCATCTATTACCGGCGCTACGTTCCTTATTGATGGCGGCGCGACTTCCAACTATTATTACGGCCCCCTAGGCCCCAGGAAGAAAGCTCAAATCAAAGTGTCTGAGTTTTTTCCTTTGCAGCTGCAAATTCGGAGGGAACGGCCTCGTCAGGCAGGAAGTCATGGATTTTACAGGTTCCTGCCTCCCTGGCAGTCTCATAGTACCAGCACTTGTAATCCAGAATTGCGAGGGTATCCTGCATTTGGGCAATTTGCTTCTTAACAATATCCCGCTGCTCTTGCATCAGTGCCAGACGTTTATCGATAGTACTGTCGCCCTCCATGCACCAATCCATGAAGGTTTTAATTTCTTTGATTGGCAGACCGGCTTTTTTCAGACATTCAATGATGGACAGCCACTGGAAGTCTGCATCTTTAAACATCCGGATTCCCCCGCCGGATCGCTCCACAAAGGGCAGAAGTCCTTCCTTGTCGTAATAGCGTAAAGTAGAGGGCGCCACTCCCATTTTTTTTGCCATTTCACCTACCGTATAAAACATGATGATCTCCATTCCTGAAAAGTTGAATACTTAAAAACTGAAAAAAAATCTTGACTTAAACCTGACTTTAAGTTGTATAGTTTGATTGAACTTATAAGCAAAGAGTAACATGCAGAAAAAATAAAGTCAAGATGGAGGTAAAGAAAATGAACTTTAATGTGTACATTCCAACCCGTGTCCTGTTTGGCGCTGGATGTCTGAATAATCTGCATACCCAGATCATGCCGGGAAAGAAAGCAATGCTTGAATGCGACCGCATTCCGCTTACGGATGAAGAATGTACGGCAATTTACGAAAAATCGTATCGTTAAACAAGGAGGCATTTATGAAAACCTTATTGTTATATTACTCTTATGGTGGAAATACGCACCGTGCTGCGCGGCATATTCAAAAGATATTAGGCTGTGATGTACAGGAAATTTTGACTGTGACACCCTATTCAGGAGATTACAATTCGGTTGTCACTCAGGGACAACGGGAAGTGGAGGAAGGATACGAGCCGCCGGTCCGCCCCTTTGATATGGATCTAAACCATTATGATACGGTGATTCTGGGAACCCCTGTCTGGTGGTATACCTTTGCTCCGGCTGTAAAGACGGTTCTTTCCGCCGCTGACTGGAATGGAAAAACGGTTTATCCGTTTGCCACAAACGGAGGATGGATTGGCCATACATTTCGTGATATGAAGACGGCCTGTGCCGGAGCTGACGTAAAACAGGGATTGAATATCCGTTTCGATGGAGATCAGATGCAGACCTCAATTGCAGAAATCGACCGTTGGACGGCAGAGATTAAGGAGGAATAAAGAATGGAAAGACCCTATGTTTTCTGTCATATGATGACGTCGCTGGACGGTAAGATCATGGGAAACTATATGGAAGCTCCGGAGGCCGGTCCTGCCGGTGACGCTTTTTATCAAATCGCTTTCGGTAAAAAACCAAAATACCTGCATCAGGGATGGTTGTCCGGACGTGTGACCACCGATGATAATTTTACCATGTACCGCAGACCGGCGCTGGATGAGAAAGCGCCCGAAGTGCCGGAGGGTGACTTTGTTGCGGAGAAAGCACCCATGTATTATGTTTCCATTGACCCGTCCGGCAGACTCGGATGGGAAGAAAATACGCTTACCTATATTGATACCACCGCTCATGTACTGGAGGTGCTGACGGAACAGGCCTCCAATGCATACAAAGCCTTTCTTCGCAAACTGGGCATTTCCTACATCATTGCAGGAAAGAAAACCCTGGATTACAGTGAAGCTCTGATGAAATTAAAGCACTTGTTTGGAATTGAGACTCTGATGTTAGGAGGAGGCGGTGTGCTGAACTGGTCCTTTATCCAGGCGGGGATGTGCGATGAGATCAGTGTGGTGATAGCGCCCTGTGCAGATGGCTCTGCAGAGACACAGACCCTGTTCCAGGCAAGGGCAGGATTAAGCACAGAGGAACCGGTTGGCTTTACTCTGAAAAGTGCTGACGTACTGGAGGGAGATGCCGTATGGCTCCGCTATCTTGTAAAGGAAAGGATCAAATGAACCAGATAAAAGATGGATTCCCGGGAATTAGGACATATTACTTCGGATCTCTCTGCGTATGACACCATGGGAAATCCGGAAATCATGCAGATTGCGCTGATAAACGAAAAGATACGCCGCCAGGAGAAAAATCAAAATGCCTGGCGGCGTATCTTCTATTAGCGCTGTCTATATTCCTCCTTCTTCGTTTTATAGTTAACGAGCGAGTCGCCCTTGAGCCGGACAGGGCTTCTCATTTCTGAGAGACCCTGCCAAAGTTTCAATTTGATTTTTTTAGCTTCAAGCCGTCTTTGAAGGCTTCGCCCACTCTTTCGGTAACCTTATAGTATCCATGTGTATATGGGTCAAAGGCGATAGCGTTTACTAAGGATATGTCAATGTGATCGCCAGCCATAACGCGTTCATCTGCTGTTACGCTTACTACTTTACCGATAACGCCGCAGCCGTAAATTCCGTTTTGATACTCGATAAATTTGCACTCTAAGCAGATTGGGAATTCATTGATAACCGGCGCGTCTAACATCTCTGATTTGCTTGCAGTAAGACCACTGTTCTCAAATTTTTTCAGAACTTTGTTCCCAGACTCAATGCCAAAATAATCTGCCTCAGCCACGTGGGCAGAATCGGCAATGCTAACCGTAAAAGCGCCTCTGGCCTTGATATTCTTTACTGTTTTGTGTGTCTCTGTCAAATTAAGCGCTACATGGTCTCTTTCCTGCATAGTACCCCATGCAGCATTCATGACATTAACACTGCCATCTTCATTGTAAGTTGCCACCATTAACACTGGCATAGGAAAAATACCTTCTGTTATATTCAGTTTTTTTCTCATTATGGATCCCTCATTTCTTGGATAGGATTGACAAATATCAGGTTCTTATCTATGATTGTAGCATGCAATAGAAAAAATACAAGTACCATCTTATAAGACAGGTACTATCAAAAAGGATAGTGTAAAATGATAAAGAATTATATTGAAAATGCAAATTTTGAAGATACTGGATTTAGCTATACGTTATCACTCATATCTGGCAAGTATAAGATGGTTATCCTTTATTGTCTAATGGAGTTTGATATTGTAAGGTTCAATGAATTAAAGCGATATTTGAAACATGTAACGGATAAAACACTTAGTAACCAATTGAAAGAGCTTGAGTCAGACAGACTCATTATCAGAAAAGAATATCCTCAGATACCACCGAAGGTTGAATACAGCCTGAGTAACAAGGGGAAATCCCTGATGAGGGTCTTAGACCAACTGTGTATTTGGGGTGAAAAAAATAGAGAATAGCAAAGTGTTCTTTTTTTGCATCATGCCTGTAAATCAGATTCTATACTTAATGCTGTTGGGCTGCAGGATAGCAGAATAAGCAGAAGAACTCGGTTGCTTTGCATCGGAAACTAGGTTACAATTAAAACATTAATATGATTATAAATTAGTGTTTTGTTATTGCTGCGGCAGCCAGTGACAGGATATGGCATCTCACAGGCGACAAGATCCAGCGTGATTGTCAATACGGTAACCTTTCCTTCAGTATGGAGATCGGCCTGCCTGGGGAGCAAATTGATGCTTCGCTGGGTGAACTGGATCAGCTTATGTATCGGGATAAACAGCGCAAATTCCTATTATAAGGAGAAGACTATGACAGAAAGAGAAAAAATGTTGGCAGGACAGCTTTATGATTGCGGAGACCCGGAGTTGCTGACACAATGGCACAAGGCGAAAGAGTTGATAAGAAGCTTTAATGATGCCAATTCCGCAGATATACAGGGAAAGGAAAAAATTTTAGACGAATTGTTGGGAGGGAAGGGTAGAAAACTATGGATAACCGCGCCATTTTTTGTCGATTATGGTAATAATATTTATTTTGGAAATAACTGTGAAGTAAATATGAATTGCACATTTTTAGATGACAATACTATTCGTATCGGAAACAACGCGCTCATTGCGCCCAATGTACAGATTTACACAGCGTTTCATCCGACAAATGCGGTTGACCGGTTTGGAGAACCCAAAGACGATGGTTCCTTTGAATTTTGTAAAACACAAACGGCGCCAGTCACGATAGGGGACAATGTCTGGATTGGTGGCGGGGCTATTATCATGCCTGGGGTCACGATCGGCGATAATGTTGTAATTGGTGCAGGAAGTGTAGTTACTAAAGATATTCCAGGCAATACAATAGCATACGGAATTCCCTGCCGGGTTATAAGAGAAAATAAGTGAATTGCCGCCTGATGCGGCGGCAATTCCACTGATGGAGAAATCACATTCTTAACGGCGATTTCGGAACTAAATATAACTATAGTTAGAAGCTGGCATAAGACTGGGTTCAGTAAAGTATGACAGCTTCTTTTTTTATACCCAAATGGAATTCAGGCATGCCCATGCCCCATGCTTTCCAGTTGCAAAATATAGAATTATAAAGTATAATATGGATTAGGTACCAAGAATTTTTATGAAATATTCATAAGAACCCAGCTTAATATTTAAATTATGGTTTCATATTAAGAAAATAAGCGAAAGAAGTTGTAATCGATATGGACAGAATACATAATCTGACAGAACGCGTGTTCTGTATGCCGGGCATCAGTCACTTCGTATCATCTAAAAAAGCCATCCAGACGATGGAATGGGGCAGGGATCCTTTTTCAGCATCTGGATGGCTTTTTGTGTCTTTATATCGTACACGGAGTTATTTCCGTATTGCCCGTCTATCATGATCAGTCCTTGAACGCTTTTCGGTAAACTGATAGATTAATGAGGAGGAAACGAGATGAAGCGCAACGGAAACAGGGGAATGGCAGGTATGCTGGGTGCGGTCCTGATACTTTTGGTATTGACTGGCTGCGGCAGACAGATATCGGTACCTGAAGAAAAAATTGTGATCAAAATTCTTTATAATGGAAATTTTAATCAGGTAAAGGAATTGGTAGAGACTGCCTGCGGCGATATCGAGCTTCAGACGGAACTGTCGCTTTATACCAGCGAGCAGCTTCGCCGTTTGGACAGAGGCGTTGGGCCGGACCTGGTGATCACGGCGCAGCCCGATTCAAACATGGTGCGGAAGCATTTACTGGATATCAGCGACACAAAGGCCAGCGCCGCCTATGACGGCACCATTATGAATGCCTGGAAGACAGAGGGAAAGACGTATATGATCCCGCTGCCCGGTGTGTACAGTGGCTATGTAGTCAATGAAACGTTGTTTCAGCAGGCAGGAATCGCTTTGCCCACAAATAATGATGAACTGGTAACCGCTCTTACCGAACTAAAAGAGAGAGGGCTTGGCACTGGAGAGGATGGCGTGAGTTTTTCCATCATGAGCGACTATAATACGGCGGTAGGCCTGTTCTATGTCGGAAATATGGTGCCTGATTTCCTGGGGACCGTTGAGGGAGTCAAATGGCTGGCGGGTTTTAGAGATAAACAGGCGACCTTTACCGGTGTTTGGGAACAGAGCTTCACTCTGTCAGATGCCCTTGTAGCCGCAGGCGTTATGGATCCCGCTGATATTGCCCATCAGCGCAATATCGTTCTCTGTAAGAAGCGTTTGAGCCAGGGAACTCTTGCGGCCGCTTTCGGAGACTCTGCACTATATTATGAGTGTGTTGCCGAAAACCAGAAGGCGGTAAAGGAAGGCACGTCAGAGGCATATGTCTACCGGATGCTCCCGCTTTTCAGTGATGAGGGAAATGAACCCTGGTTTCTGTTCTCGCCGTCCGCCTTTATGGGCGTCAATAATAGCATTAGTAAAGAAAAACAGGATGCCTGCAAGCGTATTCTGGAATTACTTTCGACACCGGAAGGGCAGGCCGCTTTAATTGAGGATATGGGCGGAGGAATGTCCTGCCTTACTGATTATCAGCCGCAGGAGGAGTTAATTCCACTGGGAGTAGAAACGTATGTGGAATCAGGATATGTATATAATGTCTTATTTCCAGGTAAAACCGTGGAATACCTGGGCGGGTACGTGAGAAATGTCATGTCCGGCCAATGCTCGGTAGAAGAAGCCCTGCAGTCGATTGACCAATTCTACTATGAGGGGACGGACGAAAATTCCTATGATTTTTCTGTTATCGGGATGGTAGGTCATGATCTGCTGCTGGATAATTTCAATGTGCGCCGCAGGGAGACGGAACTGGGCAATTTTATAGCAGACTGCGTAGCAGAAGCGTCAGGAGCGCCCATTGCAGTGGTCAATGGCGGCGGAATCCGGGCCAGCTTCTATCAGGGGGTAGTCTATGGAGGAGATCTTGCGGTGGTGTGTCCTTTTAACAACCAAATCATTGTATTGGAAATGGATGGGCAAACTCTGTGGGATATGCTGGAAAACGGCCTGTCTGTCTGTACGGAAGAGTTTCCAGGCGGCCGATTTTTACAGGTATCCGGGCTCCGCTATACCTTTGACAGCAGCAAACCGGCCGGCAGTCGGCTGGTAAGCGTGACACTTCCCGATGGTACGGCACTGGATTTGGATGCAGACTGCCAGGTAGCTGTGACAGACTATATGGCCGGTTCCAGAACTTACGCGGAAGGCAACGGAGACGGCTTTACAATGCTTAATTATTATGATGACGCCACCCCGAAGGGCTGTGTTGCGCTGGTGAAAGAAACCGGGCTGCTTTATCGTGACGCTTTAGCACAGTATTTTGAACGGCATCGGGACAGCGTTGTGGAGACCATGCTGGAAGGAAGAATCAGCGATTTGGCGCAGGACAAATAAAAAGACCCCGCGGGCGGAAAGGATGGGGAAGATTGAACAGACACAAAAAAAAGAGTGATAAGCATATCGTATTGATTTTTGTCCCCGGACTGCTTTTGATGATTGCGATCCTGTGTACCCTTGCGGTGATAAACTATCAAAAGGTATCGGAACGCACGGTGACCAACATCAGCGGGGTTTACCTGCGGGAAATGACGACACAGTTAAGCAGCCATTTCCAAACCAACTTAAACAGCCAGTTTTCTCAGCTCCGCACGATCACAAACGCCCTGTCAGAGAGTGACTTAAAGGATGAAGAAAGCCTGAAGCTTTTCCTGGCACGCGCGCAGTCAGACAATGATTTCACACACATCGCGTTCATCAGCGATAAGGGAATCGCCTATTCTTCAGAAGGCGTCGTACCTGCGATGTCCAAAATCTCCGGACTGGATCAGTTACTGTCTGGTTCTGGAGAACTGATCTCAGTCAACGAAACGATCTGGGAAAGCGGCACGATTCTGCTGGGGGCTGCCATGTCTCCCGTGGAGTTCGAGGACTGCCGGCTGGTCGCCGTGATTATTGGAATCCATACTTCTGATATTGGCTCGAGACTGGGAATGGACAGTAAGACGGCAACAGATTCCTACACCAATATCGTGACCAGAAACGGGGATTTTGTGATCAAAAGCGCCTCTTCAGAGGAGGTCATATATGGAAGCAACTTGTTGACGGTCTACGAACAGCATGCAGTCTTTGACAAGGGATATGATTTTCCGTCCTTCCACGCAGCCATCGATGCGGGGGAAAGCGGGCTGACGCTGCTGACTGTCGGCACGCACCACGTGTACCTTTACTATATGCCAATCCAGGGGACGGACTGGTACATGGTAACCAGTATGTCATACGAGACCGTCAACAACCAGATTGTCTATTTAAGCCAGTTTATGGCGGGAGTAGGCGCAGGGATCTTTTTTGTCGTATTCGCCACCGTGATAACGTTTTTCCTTCTGTTTAGACGAAGTGAGAAACGCAGCAATGAGCTGCTGCGGCTGGAAAAGGAACGGGCGGAGGCAGCCAGCCGTGCGAAAAGCGACTTCCTGTCTCAGATGTCTCATGAAATCCGTACTCCGCTCAACGGCATTATGGGGATGGTGGAGCTTGGGAAGAACCATATTGATGAACCCGGCCGGATGCGTAACTGCCTGGACAAAATTACATTTTCGTCCACACACCTCCTCTCCCTGATCAATGATATCCTGGACATGTCCAAAATTGAGAGCGGAAAAATCGAACTGCATCCGGAACTGTTTGACTTGGGAAAGCTTCTGCGGGCATTAACGACGGTGTTCCATGTGCAGGCGATTAACAGGCAGATAGACTTTCAGATCTTTCTTCGGGGAGAGGTCACGGAGTATCTGGTTGGCGATGCGCTTCGCCTGAACCAGATACTGACGAATCTGCTCTCCAACGCTGTGAAATTTACCCCGGCGCAGGGAAGTGTCAACCTGAACATAGAAACGCTGCGCCGTGATGATCACAGGATATGGCTTCGCTTTGAGGTTAAGGACACCGGCCGCGGAATCGCACCGGAGAATATCGGCCGTATATTTGAACCTTTTACCCAGGAAAACAGCGGGATTGCCCGGAATTATGGCGGCACAGGACTTGGCCTTCCCATCACCAGAAGCTTTACGGAAATGATGGGCGGATCCATTACTGTGTCCAGTGAGGTGGGGGCGGGCAGCGTCTTCACCGTTGATTTGCCCTTTGACTGTGCACCGGATGACGTATACAAGGACGCACAACCCTGCGGAAGCGGCCAGTCGGTTTTGGTTGTGAATCAGATAGAAGAACTGAAAAATAATCTCACTGATGTGCTCAGAAAGGAGAATTTCCGGGTGGATTCCGTATCTGATGAGGAGACGGCCCTGTGCAGGATCCATGCGGCGGTGCAAAATGGTATGCCCTATGAATTGTGTTTCGTAAAGTGGGACGTTTGCCAGGAGATGAAGCTGTTTGCCTCAAAGATTCGAAACGAGTCAGACAATCAGGATCTGAAACTCATTCTGACAGGGCAGGACCAGGACGATCTGGATGACATGGCCGCTCTATGTGGTGCCGATGCGACTCTGTGCCGTCCGGTATTCCATTCAGATCTTGCAGTACTTATGACGGTACTGACGGGACAGAATCAGGACCAGACGAAACCAGAACAGTCAGCTGTTCTGGCCGGCAAGCAGGTTCTGCTGGCAGAAGATAATGAAATCAATCTGGAGATTGCCGCTGCACTGCTTCAGGATGCGGGTGCCATTGTTACTTCCACCCAAAATGGACAGGAAGCGGTTGAACGGTTTTCCGAAGCGCGGGAGGGCTTTTATGATCTGATCCTGATGGATATTCAGATGCCGGTGATGGATGGCTGCAGTGCAGCACAGGCAATCCGGGCGCTTCCCCGTTCGGATGCGAAATGCACCATCATCATTGCCATGACGGCCAATTCCTTCCGCGAGGACATTCAGAAATGTCTGGACAGCGGCATGAATGCACATATTGCAAAGCCATTTATATTGAATGACATCACCAGTGCCTACCTGGAAGTTTTAGGGAGCTGGAAACTGCGAAAGGCGGATATAGACAGACATGTTGATGTATGACAGAATTTATGAAATTCTAAAAAACAGAATTGTAAGCAGGCTGTTACCAGGAGGATCAAGCCTTCCTTCCCGCGCAAAGTTATGTTTAGAGTTTGGAACCTCGGAAAAAACCGTTCGCCGGGCTTTAGCCATGTTAGAGAAAGAGGGGCTTATTGAAACAACACAGAGGAAACGTCCCACGGTCAGCTTTATGCAAAATACCGGTCACAGGACGACCGTGCTCGCTCTTGAAAAAATAGATAAAGATATCACAAGCGATGTACTAAAAGCAGGCGTACTGCTGTGTTACCCGGTGATTAAAAAGGGGATCGCGCTCTGCAGTCAGGAAGACCTTCAAATTCCACGCAGAATAGTGGATCATATGGATAGTGGGAACGCAGAGGAGTTTTGGAGACTGTCGAAACTTTTTTACCGGTTTTTTGTTGCCAGAAATGAGAATTCTTTGATTTTACAGGCTGTTGACAGCCTGGGACTTTCAGACCTGAGCCCCCTGCGTGACGATATACAGATCAGAACCAGATATTATGAGCAGGTGCAGGAGTTTATGAGGACCCTTGAGACGGGAGGTGTTCCAGAACATGTCCATTTTGATGATATGTCAGATATCTATGGGATGACGGAGGGAAATACCCCGGCCTTTCAGGCCGCTCCCGATTCCGCTGTGATTTATGGAAAAAAGCAGCTGGAAAAACTGCTGGAGGATTCAGAGGTAAGATATTCCGCTGTGTATATGGATATTATTGGTCTGATTGCTGCCGGCAGCTATCAGCGGGAAGACAAGCTTCCAACGCACGCGGAGCTTCAAAAAATATATGGCGTCAGCGTAGATACTACGACCAGAGCGATACAGATTCTGCGGGAATGGGGTGTTGTAAAGACGGTTCGCGGCGTTGGCATATTTGTGACTGCAGATACGGCTGACATTCAAAAGATTCATGTGCCATCTCATTTAATCGCCTGTCATGTCCGCCGTTATCTGGATACGCTGGAGTTTTTGGAACTGACAATAGAAGGAGCGGCTGCCTGTGCCGCTGCGCGCGTTACGAAGCCGGAGCTGCTGGCGGTAAAAGAAAAAATGGAACGTTTTTGGAATGAGGAGTATCTGTATGGACGCACGCCGGCCATTCTTCTGGATTTTATTACGGAACATATCGGAATTGAGGCTCTCAGTACCATTTATGAGCTTTTGCAGAGAAATTTCCGAATCGGCCGCAGCATTCCGGGATTACTGACCACAGAAAAAACACCGGTGAACTGCGAAATTCATGAACAATGCATCGCGGTGATCGATGCTCTTTTAGCAGGCAGCCATGAACAGTTCACAGAAAAAACCGTACAGCTGTTCGGGAATATCTACTGCCTGGTAAAGGAGGAATGCAGGCGGCTCGGATATTTTGAGCCGGCAGTTGAGGTTTATGATGGAACAGCGTTATGGAAATACACTGAACCGGAGAAAGATAAAATGACTCATAATAAAATAATTGAAAGCGGATGCGAACTGTATCGTATCATGGAGAATTATGGATTCGAAGCCGGGATTGGAAAAGAAGATGGCAGAGATACAGGCCTTTATAATGAGTTAAAGAAAGCCCTTAAGTGCCCAGATAACAAAGGATTAATTTCGTATTTAAAAGAAACTCAAATCACAGCATATGATTTTCTTTCCGCGTTTTTACAAATAAGTGAACCTTTCGCTGCGATGTATAAAAATGTATATGAGACCATGGAGAAATATCAGGTCTATCAATCAGATCAGGCTATTAAAATCAGGCTGAGCGATGATGATAAAGTATTAAAAGAGCTTAATTTGTCATGCTTTGAAGAACATTTAAAAGTATATAAAAAGGTACGAATTGACAATCAGGTAAACTATTGGAAGTACAGCGATTATAAGAAACTGTTAAATTTCTTTGAGATATTTGAAGATTCCATCCATTCTGACGAATCAATGGATTCCTGTGATCGGTATGATTACCCCAATATTTTATCCCCGGTAGATATGGATAATAAAGAGTTTTATGATATTTTGGAATATATATACCAATTGCTGATTCATACAGAGGAAGTAATTCAAAACTATAAAGATGATCAGACCCTGAGCAATGATACGTTTATCAGCATCCCATTTATATATAATTTCTTTCCATTTTTAGTATGCAGGTATAATTGTCTGGTTGGACAAATAGAAAAAAAGGGGTTAGCTGATCATTGTAAAGTCAATGATGCAATAAAGCTATTCCATTCTGTCAAGGATTATATCGATTCCTCAACAGAGGAAAGCGAAAAGATTATAAAGATTTTCGAACGGCTCTTAAACCTTCCTTTCTGGGAAAAACGATGGTATTTATACGAAATATGGGTTACTTGTATGACGATTCAGGCAATAGAAAGATATAGTCCTCAATTAAACATCAATAAGGATCATGTTTTACAAATGAATTGTAGTAAAGCATCTGTCGTTGCGAAGTTTAAAACTGAGGGCGGAGAAGACTTTGCAGTAGTTGCACAAATCGGTACACCTGCAAAGGTTAATCCCAATAGAAAAAGTATCAGGCCAGACATCAGGATTGCGAAGGAAGACTATAAGGAAGGGGAAAATACAAGGCTGATCGTTGAGTGCAAGCAAAGGATTAATATGGAAAAGGAGGTTTTAGAAAATAATATTAAGATATATGAAGATGAGTCGGAAAAAAGTATCCAAAATATCTTTGTTAATTATGATGTATTTCCTCAACTCTCCAACGAGCCTTCCAAGACAGCGCTATTTTCAGAGTTTCGACCAGGCAAATCAGGTATTATTGATACATTTAAAACGCTTGTAACAGAGACTCTTTACAGGCAGAAGATTAAACCTGTATCAAAATATGATTTGGTACTGTTTGATGTCAGTGAAAGTATGGAGGGAATGTATAGCTACAGCGATGTTGTAAATCAAATTCTTGCTTTACAAGAACAGAATCCGGATCTGGATGGAATGTTATTTAATGAAAATTTGGTTTCTCAAATAGACATGAAAAAGGTAACGGAAGAATGGCTGGAATCCAATATTTCTGGGGGGACAAATATTAACGCTGTTCTTGGTTCCCTGAGTGAAAAGTATCCGAAATATACGAAACTGCTGATCTTGTCAGATATAGAAAAATCAATGATCTATCACGAATATCTGAAAAAATACAATATTACAATTTGTCTTCCTGATTATATAATAGTTTAATATTTCTTTATCATGTATGATACTTAAGCGGGTTCGGAAACGAGTTCCGATATTCAGATGACGACAGGATATCAGATACGTAACATAATATCTGGTATCCTGTCATACCTCCGCCTGCTCACAATTCACTAAAAACCGCCGTTCAAATTCTTCCACCGGCATAGGCTTATAGAAAATAAATCCCTGTATGTAATCACATCCCAGTTTCTTTAAAAACTCTACATATTCTTTCGTTTCAATTCCCTCAGCAACCGTCTTTAAATTCAGTTCTTTAGCGGTCTCGACGATGTGTCGGACGAGAACGCGTTCTCTGGGATCTGAGTAGTTACAAAACAGTGAGCGGTCAATCTTCAGGGTCTTCAGCTCTGTAGTTGTCAGGACGCTGAATGAGGAATAGCCGCTTCCGAAATCGTCAAGAGAACAGGAAAATCCGTAATGATACAGTTGTTTCACCACGACCTGTACCAGATCGATCTGGTTTAAGACAATGCTTTCGAGCAGTTCGAATTCGATGCAGTCCTTGGGACAGGGCGCTTTTTCGTAGACCTGCTTGTACAGGTCAAGGAAATAACGGTAATTAAACATGTTGCTGGAAAGATTGACGCTGATTTTGATCTTCTTATTATACTGCTTTATCCAGCGGTTGATGGTGCGGCATACATGCTCGAACATGTACAGGTCCAGATCGCCGATCAGACCGTTTTTTTCCAGCTCCGGCAAAAAATCACTTACTGGAATCATGCCTTTTTCAGGATTGATCCAGCGTACCAGTGCTTCCGCTTCCGTGATCTCCCCTGTGCGCAGATTGACTTTCGGCTGGAGATAAAGTTTAAAGTCTTCATGTTCCAGCGCTGGCTGGAAATCCTGCTCCATGTTGTAATTTCCCAGATTCGTATCATTGTAAGTCAGACCGTATACTTCCATGTGTGAGTTGCGCAGATGGCTTTCCGCACTTTCCGTACGGCAGATATCGGCATTGTACTGGGCGGTCAAAAAGTCCGGGGGATCGCTGCCCAGCAGGAAGATTCCATAGCCCATATATACTTTTCCGTACTGCTCGCCATAGGGCCAGTCACGGATTCTCGTATTGATATCAATGGTATAGTGGAAAATATCATCGTAGTCCTTCGGAATATGGACCAGGAGGAGATAGTAGCCGGCATGGATATGGGCAATATATTCACCGGGTTTCAGCCAGGACTCAACACAGTCATAAATCATGGCAGTCAGCCGGTCCCCGGCTTCCCGTCCGAACATACGGTTGAAAATACGAAACCGTTTGACTTTCATGCTGATCAGGGCGTAGTCGTCGGGATTTTTACTGCATATATCTTCATAACGTGCTTTTATCCACTGCTCATTTTTTAAATCAGCCATCGTGTTATCCTCTGTTTTTTCTGACTTTTTGGAATCGTTCTGTCTTTACAAAAAGTTACATAATATGCTTGCTTAATAACAACTATATCATATTTGTAACCCATGGGCAATGCAGCACACCAAATTTTAGCAAAAACATATCACGGGATCTGTCTCTGAACACTTGCAGCACTCCTCTGAAATGATTATAATGTGTAGAGAAGAACAGGAGGAAAACATGCGATGATAGAAGATGTGATCGATTACAACCGGAAATTTGTGGCTGAAAAAAACTACGAACCCTATGAAACCAGCAAGTATCCGGATAAAAAGCTGGCAATACTGACCTGCATGGATACAAGGCTGACAGAGCTTCTCCCTGCGGCGCTGGGAATTCACAACGGAGATGCCAAGATTATTAAGAATGCAGGAGGCGTGATCAGCCACCCCTATGGAAGTGCGGTGCGGAGCCTTCTGGTGGCGGTTCTGGAACTGGGTGTGGAAGAGATTATGGTAATTGGCCATACAGACTGCGGCGTCCAGGGCATGGACGGCAAAAAAATGGTGGAGAAGCTGAAAGCACGGGGGATTCCGGAAGAGCATATCGATATCATACGAAAGAGCGGAATCAATCTGGAACAGTGGCTGGGGGGATTTGAGTCGGCAAAGGAGGCAGTGAAGGAGTCGGTAGACAGCCTGAAAAACCATCCATTGATGCCAAAGGATCTTGTGATTCGGGGATTTATGATGGATTCTGTAACAGGAGAGTTAACTGCTCTTTGTTAGAAATATGACAAATTTTCTGTAGAACAGGAATGCAGGACGGATTCTCAGTAGAACTTTTTTTTAATAAGCGTTATACTGATAACCATACGAAAGACAGAACAGGAGAGAATGTCATATGAAGGCCGCAAAGAAAATAGACATGACTCAGGGGTCCATCATGAAACGGGTGCTGTTATTTGCGCTTCCCATCTGTGTGGGAAACGTGCTGCAGCAGCTGTACGGTACCGTCGATACACTGGTAATCGGCAATTTCTGCGGTTCCGTATCGCTGGCTGCCGTGGGCACCAGCAGCCAGCCGGTGGAGATTCTGCTGTGCGTATTCCTGGGGCTGGGTACAGGGGTATCCATCCTCGTTTCGCAGTTTACCGGCAGGGGTGACATGGAAAGCCTGAAAGAGATCGGAGCGACAGCCATATCCTTTTTATTTTTGTGTTCCATACCGCTGACGATCATCGGGCAGTTCGCCGGTCCGGCGGTTTTGCGGTTCATGCAGGTACCGGATGATACGTGGGAACTGGCCAATGCTTATATCAGCATCATTTTTTTCGGAACTCTGGGGAATATGGGATACAATATGAATGCGGGAATCCTGAGGGGAATGGGAGACAGCAACGCATCTCTGCTGTTTTTGATTGTATCCTGTGTTGTGAACATTGTCCTGGATCTCCTGTTTGTGGCCGGTATGGGCATGGATGTGCCCGGTGCGGCGCTGGCGACTACCATAGCCATGTACTGCTCCTGGCTGTTCAGCATCGTCTACATCCGTAAAAAGTATCCGGAGTTCGGCTTTACGTATCTGCCGCACCGGATGAACAGGCGGATGCTGGGAAGTATTGTGGCGATCGGACTTCCGCTGGGGCTGAACAGCTCGATCTATTCCGTGGGCCATATTCTGATGCAGTCTCTGATTAATCTGCAGGGCTCCGTATTTATTGCCGCCTGTTCGGTGAGCAGCAAGGTCACGGGAATTGCCAACGTGGCGATCACCTCGTTATCCTCGGCGGCCACGACGTTCTCAGGCCAGAACCTGGGAGCGGAGAATTACGTCTATTTAAAGAAAGGCGGCATACGGATTCCGCTGTTTTCAGGTCTCATTACCTGCATCGCAGGGCTGGTCGTGACGTTTTACTGCCGCCCGCTTCTGGAACTCTTTACCAGGGATGCGGAGGTTCTCAACATAGCGGTCCGGTATATTCGGATTGTCCTGCCGTTCACGTGGGCCTATGCGGTCTTTAACGGCATCATCAGCTTCGTGAACGGTATGGGGGAGGTCCGATTTCCTACGGTGGTCAACCTCCTGATGCTGTGGGCCGTGCGGATTCCATGTGCCTGGCTGATTACCAGCTATATAGACGGCGGCTATGTGATGGCCTGTCTGCCCATCAGCTTTGTATTCGGAATGCTCTGCATGTTCAGCTATTTCTTCTCGAAAAACTGGAAGAAGATCGGAAAAATGGCGGCGGAGCAGCAGGGCAGACTATGAAATACTGAAAAGTAATCCGTTTACGGCTTCCCCAGATAATCCCGTTCAAATTCCTCCACAGGGATTGGCCTGCTGAATAGATACCCCTGGAACAGATCGATTCCGCAGGCACGCAGGACCGCATACTGCTCTTCATTCTCGATTCCCTCTGCCACCATGCGGATTCCCAGCTTGAGGCAGACTTCGGAAATGGATTCCACGATCGCCCGGTTCCGGGAATTCGTGGTGATGTGGTCTACCATTCTCTTATCTAAATTCAGCGCATCAAAGCTAACTTCAGACATGAGAGCGACATTGGCACACTCCGTACCGAAATCATCGAGTGTAACAGTAAAACCGGTGCTTTGCAGTTCTGCGATCAGCTGTTTGATATCAATCGTTTCTTCATTGCGGACCTTTTCCGTGATCTCTATCTCCAGATAATTTGCCGGAATACCGTACTGGTTACAGATATCCAGGAGCCGTCTGGAAAGCTCTGCTTCCCGCAGTGTATGAAGTGAGAAGTTGACGGAAACCGGGAAAATCTGTCTGCCCTGATCCTGCCATGACTTAAGTCTGGAGCACACGAACCGGAAAACATAGAAATCGATGAGGCTGACGGTATGGAATTCCTCCAGCAGGGGAAGAAATTCACCGGGCGTAATCAGGACACCGGGCTGCGGCGTATAGCGGATAAGCGCTTCACAGCCGACGATCATTCGGCTCTCAGATGAAATCTTAGGCTGAAAATAAACGAGAAAATGATTTTCAGCAATCTCTTTCTGCAGGGTATCGGAATTGGATAAATGCTGCAGCAGCTGGTCGCTGCAGCGGCGGTACCGGCGGGAAACGGGATTGATGCGGTAAAATGCTTTCTTGTTTTCGTACATCTTTGCATCGGCCACGGCAATAATCCGGTCGATATTATCGATGTGCTCCCTCCACTGGCAGCCGATGGCGGCCTGGCAGTCCGAGTCATTTTTAAATTTTTCCTTCAGATCACGTACCTGATTCTGGAAGACCTCCTGGGGGATTCCGGGACAGATGATGACAAATTCATCTCCGCCGATCCGATAGAAATCTGCCTGTGTAAACGCGGCCCTGATCCGTTTGGCACACTCGATCAGAACGCGGTCTCCGGACTCATGACCGTAATGATCGTTGATATCCTTGAGCCCGTTGACATCCAGATAGACGATCCCTACAGGCTGGTTGGAGCCGGCCAGTGCCCCGGTATCGACGATGTACTTATTCCTGTTATAAAAATCAGTCAGTTTATCGTAGTAGCTTAAATGAGTCAGCAGCTGTTTGTTTTCCGCATGGTTTCTTGCCAGCATGAGGAAGTAGCACAGCGTTTGCAGCAGGGGACTGATATTCTGAAGTCGGGCAGGGGACGGATTATCGACTCCTAAATACCCGATTAATGTGCCATCCTGTTCCATAGGTGCAGCAGCCAGGCTGGTAATCGACTGGGCATGGAGAATCTGGTATTCTTCCGGGAAGGGTTCCCTGATCTCCTCCAGATCTTCAATGATCATACATTCTTTTTTATCAAAATATGTGATCCAGCGGGTGATCAGATTGAGCGGAAGATCCTGCAGCATTTCCCGCTGCGGTTCCACACCATTGGTACACCATTCATAGTCATTGTACATTTTACCATGTCTTATGTAGATAATATACGCCCGGTCGGCAGAGAGAAAGCTGCCAAGGCGCTCTAAAACATGGGAAATGGCGGTGTCAATGTCTTCTGACTGATACAGTGTCTGGACGCATTTCGTAATCATCTCATTGGCTTCCAGCGTAAATTTAAGCTGAAGCTTTTCTTTTTCGGATTCTGTGGTATCGAAGGCAAGCTCCATTCGGGCGGTCCGGCCCTCCCACTGGATCAGGCGGTCTTTTAAAATGTAATGACGCCGGGTCAGCGGATTGGTGTATTCCCATGTATAGGTTTCCCCCTCTTTTAAGATGGAGGAGGTGCAGAATTCACACGGGGAATCGAATCCCTGCAGGACCTGGTAGCATTTGCGGCTGTCCAGGGCATCGATGTGAAACGTTTCCATGCCTGCTTTATTAACGAAGAGCAGAGTGTGATCTTCGATATCCGAGACGTAGACCAGTTCAGAAATCTCATTCATGGGTCCGAGAAGACTGTCCACCATATGGGAGAGGTGTTCCTTCTTTTTTCTGCTGTCCTCCTCCGTCCGTTGAAGCTCTCTCTGGCGTCTCGCCTGACCGGCGCTGTAAAGGCAGAAGAGGAAGACTACCAGAAGAAAGAAGCAGTTCAGCAGAAGCAGGCTTTTTTCAGCCAGAAGCTCCCGATTTTCGGAAAACTGTTCCGCTGCCAGCACGGCCTGGTCGGCCAGATCGAAATAGGATTCACTGTCTTCAAAGAGCTTCTCGGTATCTCCGCCGGCTCTGACGAGATAAATCTCTTCCTTCAGAAGATTCCAGTCTGTCTCCATCCGGAGTATCAGATCCTGAAAATCACTGCTGTTCATGCGGATCAGCCCATAGACGCCTTTCCCTGACTGCAGTTCCTCCAGTATTCCGTCTAACTTTTCGATCAGCAAGTCATTGGGAATCCCATTTAATTCTTCCTTCACGAGACGCTGGGTCGCGCCGCGAACAATGCCGGCGTAGTTGATCACCTTCGCATTGCCCTGTAAATTGTGAAAGCATAAGATCGAAAAGGTGCTGGAGAGAATGAGGGCTATCGCCAAAATAACAGGTAATATTTTCTTTTGCATGGGTGCCTCCGGGTTCAGTGTCATTGTAATTTCTTTTAACTTTAAGAGTACCATATTTCGCATGCTGTTGCAAGAAAGAAAGAGCAGCCGGACCACTTTTGCCGCTGTCTTCCATGTTGTAGCCATATGTGCTCTGTGATAGAATAGAAGCAGCAAAGTGAAGTCGTACGGAAGAAGGGGGTACACCGTGGATTTATTTTATCATGAGACGTTTACACAGAATGAGCAGATGCCGATGCAGCTTCGTCTGCACAGGGGGCAGATCAATTATATGATTCTGGAGCACTGGCACCGGAGTATTGAGATCGACTATCTGCTGGACTGTGAAGCAGATTTTTATATTAACGGAAAAAAGAAGCAGGTGGCTGCCGGAAGTATTACGCTGATCAACAGCGGGGATATTCACGCCCTGGAGCCCAGGGAAGTACCGGTGGATACGGAAGACAAAATTCATGGGATTTCCCTGTTTATATCCTATGAATTCCTGAAAAAGATATGTCCGGAGATCGATCAGATCACCTTCGAACTGGAGGGGCAGGAAGAGCGGCTGAAGGAGCTTAAGGAGGTTTTTAACGGCCTGATTCGTCTGGAGCTGGCCCCTCCGGAGGAATACGGTTACTTAAAGAAAAATGCGATGCTCCATTCCCTGATGTATCTTCTTCTTACATATTTTAAGGAGCCGAAGAACCAGTCGTCCGTAAAGAGCCAGAAGTATATTGACAGACTGCGGGTGGTTCTGGATTATGTGGAGGAGAATTACCGGGAACCGCTGACGCTGCAGGGAGTAGCGGACCATTTCAGCGTGTCCATGGAATATCTGGCGAGAATTTTAAAGAAGTACACGGGCAACACGTTTAAGACCCATCTGAATCAGGTCCGTGTCAGCAAGGCATTCCGGGACCTGCTGGAGACGGATTACTCCGTACTGGAAATAGCCATGCGCAATGGATTTTCGGATACGCGGTCTTTGATCAATGTCTTTCGTGACACGTACGGTATGACGCCTTCCCAGTACCGGAAAAAGAATGCCAGGAGAGAAGCGGCAAAGGAAGCGGCCTCTGCGGAATACCCGCCGCATATCAGGGTGGTGGACGCGCCGTAAGGTGCGGATGAATTCCTCTTTTTACAAAATGTCAAGAAACGTATCTGTTTTCAATAAATTATGTAAAGATTTCACAAAGGGAATCCGATACAATAGGAACATGAGACGCGTCCTTAACAAAAAAAGAGAGGTTATTTCAAAATGGAGAAAATTTCGTTAAAAGAACGATTCAGTTATGGATTGGGAGATTTGGCCTGCAATTTAATGTTTCAGCTGATTACGGCGTATCTGATGTTTTTCTATACCGATGTGGCGGGAATCGGACTGGGAGCGATCAGTCTGATTATGCTGGTTGCCAGAGTGGTGGACGCGGTCACGGACCCGATGATGGGGGTAATCATCGATAAGACCCACACCAGATGGGGGAAGGCAAGGCCGTATGTACTTTGGATGGCGGTTCCCTTCGGAATCATCAGCGCATCCATGTTCCTGGTACCGAATTTCGGCGGAACCGGAAAGTTTATCTATGCCCTGATTACCTATATTCTGTTCTGTATTGTGTATACAGCCCTCAATATTCCCTACAGCACCATGCTGTCCTGTATGACCGATGATGTCTCCGACAGGCTTTCCTTTAATATGTTCAAATCACTCGGAGCCAGCCTTGGCGGTTTTATCGTCATGGGTGCGACCCTGACGCTGGTTGCCGTGTTCGGACAGGGAGACCAGAAAAAGGGCTTCTTCGGAACCGTGGTTCTCTATGCGGTTGTGGGTATCCTCCTTTTGATGATCTGCTTTAAAAATACGAAAGAGCGGATCATACCGGAGACGGAAAAGGATTCCGTGACGGGCGCCATAAAGGTTGCCGTAAAGAATAAATACTGGCTTCTGCTCTGCGGAATCACGTTTTTTACCTTTGCAGGCATGATTCTGAAAAATCAGTCGACCATGTACTATGCGAAATATTACTTAAATAATGAGGGAATTGCCTCCCTTCTGATGACGATCCCGACCCTGCTTTCCTTCCTGATGGCATTTATAATCCCGGCTCTTGCAAAGAAAATCGGAAAACGAAACTGCATACTGTCCGGCGGACTGGTGACCATCGCAGGAAACCTTTTGGTTCTGATATCCAAAACAAATCTGGCGGGAATTCTGGCCGGTACGGTCTTATGCGGAATTGGCCTGGGCCTTGGAATGGGAGTCACATTTGTTATGGGAGCGGAGACGGTTGATTACTCCGAGTGGCAGACGGGAAGGCGTCCGCAGGGAATTATGACTGCCCTCATGGGCTTCGGTGTAAAGCTGAGCATGGCGATGTCCGGCGTGGTAGGTGCCCAGATCCTGAAATTTGGCGGATATGTGGAAAACTCGGTACAGACGGAAGGCGCGCTTCGCGCCATTCAAATGAATTTTATCTGGATTCCTGTCATTTTTTTCATTGTAGTGGTTATACTCAGTCTGTTCTATGACCTGGACAAAAAATATGAAAAAATTCTGGCCGAGATCCATGAAAGGAGAAATTAATGGAAAAGAAATGGAGTCAGGAGGAAAAGGATGGATACCGTCTCATTCACAATGAAGGCGGAAAGGATCTTGGAATTTCTTCCGGCAGCAGGGTGGCGATTCTAACAGAGGATGGCTATGCATTCAAAGACTTTCTTGGAACGGGAAAGATCGTACCGTATGAGGACTGGAGACTGCCTGCCGGGGAGCGGGCGGCTGATTTAGCCTCCAGGCTCTCGATCGAGGATATTGCCGGTCTGATGCTTTACAGCGCTCACCAGCTGATCCCTGCGAAGGGGCCGCTGGCGGCGGCTTTCGGAGGCACGTACGATGGGAAAGCCTTCGAGGAGAGCGGGGCGAGTCCGTGGGATTTGACAGACCAGCAGAAGGAATTTATCGTGAAAGACCGGGTGCGTCACGTACTCATTATGAAGCTTCAGGACACGGAGACTGCTGTCAGATGGAACAATAAACTTCAGGCGCTGGCGGAAAACACCGGCTTTGGAATACCTGCCAACAACAGTTCTGACCCGAGGCACGGGGCGGGCTCTTCCGCGGAGTATATGGGCGTAACGGGAGAACCCATATCCAAATGGGCGAACGGGATCGGTCTGACGGCTGCCTTTGAGCCGGAGGCGGTAAGAGAATTCGGGGAGATCGGCGCAGCGGAATACCGGGCGCTGGGGATCACGACGGCATTGTCTCCGCAGATTGATCTGGCCACGGAGCCGAGATGGATGCGGTTTGCGGACACCTTCGGGGAACATACGGAGCTGACCGTGGAAATGACGAGGGCTTACTGTGAGGGATTCCAGACCACGAAGAACAGCCCGGATGGCTGGGGAGACGAGAGTGTCAATACGATGGTCAAGCATTTCCCGGGAGGGGGACCCTGTGAGGCCGGCCGCGATGGACATTACGCCTACGGAAAGTATGCGGTGTATCCCGGCGGAAAGTTTGAAGAGCATTTAAGGCCGTTTACAGAGGGCGCTTTCTCTCTGAAGGGCGGTACGAAGATGGCCAGCGCCGTGATGCCTTACTATACCATTTCCTACGGCGTGGATCAGACCTACGGTGAAAATGTCGGAAATTCCTTCAGCAAATATATTGTAAATGACCTGCTTCGCGGGCGACTTGGCTATGACGGCGTCGTGTGTACAGACTGGGGCATTACCCACGATATGGGAAAAACGGAAGAGGAGTTTGCAGGAAAATGCTGGGGCGTGGAAGGGCTCACAGAGGCGGAACGCCATTTAAAGGCCCTGGAGGCCGGCGTGGATCAGTTCGGCGGAAACAACGATGCCGGCCCGGTGCTGGAGGCTTACCGGCTGGGATGCGAAAAGTACGGGGAAGAGGCCATGCGCAGCCGTTTTGAACGGTCCGCGGCCAGGCTGCTTCTGAATATGTTCCGTACCGGTTTGTTCGAAAATCCATATCTGGATATGGAACATTCCTGCCAGGTGGTAGGCTGCAGAGAATTTTCGGAAAAAGGCTACCTCTCCCAGCTGAAATCGGTCACGCTTTTGAAGAACCGGGGCGGAGTGCTGCCGCTTGCGGAGCAAATCAAGGTGTATATTCCGAGACGCCATATCCGCCCATACTTAAATTTTATGAGCTCCATGACACCGGATGTATCTGTGGAACCAGCCGGAAAAGGAGCCGCTGCCGATTACTTTGTGGTGGTGGATACGCCGGAAGAGGCTGACGCTGCGGTCTGCTTCATCGAATCGCCCATTTCCGTGGGGTATGATCCGGAAGACAGGAAGCGGGGAGGCAGCGGGTATGTCCCGGTCACGCTTCAGTACAGGCCCTACGAGGCGAAACAGGCAAGGCTGCACAGTCTGGCGGGAGGAGATCCGCTGGAGACTTCCGATGACCGGAGCTATCGCGGAAAATGGAACACTGCGGCCAATGAGGAAGATTTAGATCTGGTCATTGAAACGAAAAAACGTATGGGAGAGCGGCCGGTGATCGTATCGGTAAACTTAAAAAACCCCATGGTAATGGCGGAGCTGGAGCCGTATGCAGACGCGGTCTTAGTGGATTACGGGGTATCGCCCCAGGCGGTGCTGGATGTAATCACAGGCAGATTTACCCCCTGCGGCCTGCTTCCGCTTCAGATGCCGGCAGACATGGATACCGTGGAGCGGCAGGCGGAGGATGAGGCATTCGATATGGAATGTTATAAGGACAGCGAGGGCCATATTTATGAATTTGGATTCGGTATGAATTATGACGGCGTAATAGAAGACGTGAGAACCGAAAAATATGGAAGACAGAGCAGAAGGAGGACGAAATAATGGCAAAGCAGTTTCTGTACGACAGCCTTCCGGTTGTGGAGACGAAGGCAGGGAAACTCAGAGGGTATCAATGGGAAGGAACCTATATTTTCAAGGGAATCCGATATGCGAGGGCGAACCGTTTTCAGCTGCCTGAGGAGGTGGAACCCTGGGAGGGAGTGAAGGAGGCCGCCTCCTACGGCTTCGTGTGCCCGATGCTGACAAGGGATCATCCACAGGGCGAACTTCTCGTTCCCCACCGCTACTGGCCGCAGGATGAAGACTGCTTAAGCTTAAACATCTGGAGTCAGTCTCTGGACCGGAGCGCGAAAAAACCGGTGATGTTCTGGATACACGGCGGGGCATTTTCCATGGGAAGCTCCATCGAACAGAAGGCGTATAACGGGGAAAATATGAGCAGATACGGGGATGTGGTGGTTGTCACTGTGAACCACAGACTGAATATCCTGGGCTATCTCGATTTGTCGCCCTACGGGGAACGATATGCGGGTTCCGCCAATGCGGGCCAGGCGGATCTGGTGGCAGCCCTTAAGTGGGTCAGGGACAACATAGAGGCGTTTGGAGGAGATCCGGACAATGTGACCATCTTCGGGCAGTCGGGCGGCGGTATGAAGGTAAGCGGCCTGATGCAGACGCCGGAAGCCGACGGACTGTTTCACCGGGCGATGATTATGAGTGGTGTGGCGGGAGACGTTCTTCCGTATTCTACCGGAGATTCCAGACCTTTGATCCAGGCAATGCTTAAGGAACTGGGCCTTGCGGAGCAGGAAGCCGGACGGCTGGAGACGGTACCGTATTATGATCTGGCAGCGGCCTATAACCGGGTAAGTCCGGCGATTGCCAGAGCGGGCGGTTATATTGGGTGCACGCCCAGACCGGACGATTTCTACAAAGGAGAAGGGCCGGCGGTTGGGTTTACGGACCATGCGAAGACCATACCGGTGATGGTCGGTACTGTTTTCGGAGAGTTCGCAATGATGCCGCTGCCATTCAATAAGGAGACGATATCAGAGGCGGAACTGGATGAAATTTTAGATAAACGGTTCCAGGGGCATGGGAAGGAGCTGAAGACTGTCTTCGCCGAAGCATATCCGGGAAAGAGCCCGGTGGACTTACTCACGCTGGATACCATTTTCCGCGGGCCGACGAAAGAATTTGTCCGTTCCCTGGCCGCGGCGGGAGGAAGTGTCTATTCCTATTTATTCGCACTGGAATTCCCATACCAGAATCAGAAGACGGCATGGCACTGTTCCGATATTCCATTTGTTTTTCACAATACGGAACTGGTTCCGGTTGCCAATATACCGGAGGTGTCCGACCGGCTGGAGGAGCAGATGTTCGGCGCTGTTATGGCCTTCGCCCGAAGCGGAAAACCGGAATACGGCGGACTCCCTCAGTGGCCCGCTTCCCGGGAGAACGACGAGGCGACGATGATCTTTGACCGCGTCTGCGAGGTTCGTCATAACCACGACAACCGATTGCTGAAGCTGCACGCAGAGTCATCGCCGAAGTTCGACCTGGCGGCTGTGATGGCGGAAATGGGAGATGAGATTCAGCATTAAAGGAACGTTCAAACCACATTGGTAGTGTTAGTACCAATGTGGTTTTTTGGTGCGCCCGGCGGCGCACGTTTCTAACCGGTGCAAGTCCGGAATCCGCCCGGT
>OIZR01000230.1_pt1 | contig 50825 bp, 38 predicted proteins | sample 1588591 | NCBI WGS metagenome assembly OIZR01 (sample SAMN03283249) | human gut metagenome | biome: human-associated habitat; material: feces | host: Homo sapiens | place: USA | collected 2013 | reverse complement strand
AAATGGGGCAAAAGTCAGTAAAATCAAGTGTTTTCAGTTTGCTCAGCAGACACTATATACCAATACTGTTTTGTAATTACAGGAAAAAATAACTGAATGTCTTTTATTAAATTAAACTTGTGAATTCCGAACGCAATTGCAAGCCCCCCCAAGCCAAGTATAAAAGCATACCTTGAGATCCAGTCCTAATAATTTCCTCCATTTCCTATCTGTTCCAAAATATCCTGTAATCAATACAAACGTGTTCACCGCTACCATAGTAAAACTCCGCACAGCATTTGTAATATAATATTCAACTGTTCCAACTTTGTCTAATTTAGCTGAATACATCATAATATGTCCAATGATAATCAACAACATTATAACAATCCGTAGTACTTCAAAATTAGCACAACGATTATTTTTCCTATTATCTTCCTCTTTACTAAACATCAATTATAAACCCACCTTAAATTTCAAATAATATATTTTAGTCCTTTCCACTTACATTTGCTCAACAATAGCCCCAGGATTAGTTCTACTACTATAGTAATGAAAAAATTTAAATCCCCCCTACTAGAATCGAAAACTCTCTCCAAAAGCAAAATAATCAAGAAATGAGAAGAATACATTATAGAAGATGTGATTCTCGCATAGTTTCCCAACCAGTTCAAATGTAATCCAACTATTTCATTCAAATTCATATATCGGATCAGACAAGGCAAAAATACAAATAAAGAAAATGGATAATATCCTATATATATATAACTCCACTCTAAAATTAATCCAACTAAAGAAACATATAGCAGCACTACGGTATGCTTATGATTCTTTGTATTTTGGGAAAATGTATATGTTCCCAAAAAGAAAAATGGCATATTACAAAGTATTCTTTTTGCTTCCATTGGTAATTGTTGACCCAACACAAAATAAAACACTATATACAACAAAAAAAAGAATGGAAATATATACCTACAAACACTACTCACTTTAAAACAATGAAGGGCAAAAATGGATAATATCACACAATAAATCACACATACAAAATACCATAAGTGCAGATACGTCCCATAATACATTAACTGACAAATAAGAAGTTTCATAAACGAACTTAATGTATTAAAATCATAGTATACACAGTATGTGTATACAGCATATATTGCAGACCAAAATATATACATCGTTACTATTCTTCTGAGGTATTTTTTTGCATATTTAATTCCAGTCTTCTCAACCTTCTTCCAAAAAAAAGCACCTGCAATCACCAAAAACATAGGGACTGCAATACTATTTAATTTTTCTATCGCTCTAACCAAATTTGTACTATCCAGAGAATCAAAGGGCCTTGTATGAATTCCCACAACTAAAATAGCACAAAACATTCTGACAATATCTATCAAATTATTTCGGTGCTTCTTTTCTTCCATCTCTTTTCTCCTCAGTTTTATAAATCTAATTGTAAATACTTTTTATGTCCTATAACAGCCTTTAATCACTCAACACCTTTAAAACATTTCATTATAAATAATTCTACTGCCATTTTAATTTTTCTCCCAATTTTCTTACTATTTGTCAGTTTTTGTACTGTATCTGAAACAGTGTGACGATTCAAATATTTAAAAAAAAGTTCTCTCTTTTTCGGTAATGGTACCGAATCATAATATACCATATTTCCTGAAAGTGCCTCTACCAAATCCTGTTCTTCATAAATCAACTCTTCTTTAATCTCCTCAAATACCATTACGGCCTTTTGGGTATGAAGAATTAACATAGATACTCCCCAATCTTTACAAGAAAAACAAGAGCCTTGATACCCCCAATAATCCGCTAATGTAATGTCACTTTTTCTTTTTAACCCCTTTGCTTCACACTGATAACAGGATCTTCTTAAATCCCAATTTTGCATAAACGCATACATATACTCATCTTGCATATAATTTTTGTAATAGTGCGTTTTCTTACCATCCATCTTTAATGCAAAATCTACCCAGCCATTTGATTTCTCTCTAAAATTAACCTGCTCAATATTTTCGCCTTCGAACCGCTCATTCTTGTATTTTTCCCAAACTACTGGAGATGGAACTCCATGGCACACAAAATCAACTGTAAGTAGCAAATCCGATGATTTTCCTAAGTATCCATATAAACCATTTATCTGACATGGTGTACCAGAAAATAGCACTCTTTGCTTATTATACAAGTATGTTCTTACTATTTCATAAATATTTTCAGTGTTACTTTGAACGTATTTAGAACCCCGAATTTTGTACATTTCTTCTTCATTCTCAACCACGATGTGCTTTACTTCAAACTTTTCATTAAATGCAGCACCAACTACTACTCCGCCCAATTGAAAAGTTCTATGTGCCAGTCTAGAAAATACACCGCCTGAAGAACTCTCTATAATTTCTGTGTAATTTTTATTCTGAACTGCATAGCATTTTTGAATGTCATCTGTTCTTTCTTTTATATTACATGACGGACAAACACGTAAACATCTTTTGCATTCAACACATTTATTTTGATCAATAACAGGATATCGGAAACCTGTTTTATCATTCTCCATCTTAATCGCATGTTTAGAGCATATTTGCATACATGCTGCACAGCCACAGCATTTAGCTTTTTCTACTATTTCTATCATTTACTTTCTCCACTTAAATCGTCCTAAAATCTGTGTAACATACACTTTTTCTGATTCTATCAATCCCATATGCCAGACAATCAATATGTATACCGTAACGTATATTACTCCCCCTAGCAAAAACATTAACAATGAATTAACTTTCCAAAAATGGAAAAAAATCATGCAAAATACGAGAACTAACGCTGACGCCGGCAAACACTTTGCCATTTGTTTCCAAAAAAACAACATATTTAATCCAATTTTTTTGTGATAATAAATATTCATAACAACGATATTACCTACAATCAGACTAAATGCCGTTCCTAATGCACATCCTATACCTCCAAAACGTACACCTAAAGGAATACTAATACCTACATTAATTATCACAATACACAGATAAACAATAGATCTGAATTGATGCTTATTCATTGCTCGCTGTATCTCAATACCAATATTCTGAAACAGAGGAATTGTAACAGGAATCATTAAAATTAATGCAATTGGGAATGCATCTACATACTCTTCTCCTGCCCATACTTGAATAAAATACTTTCCCAAAAATGCAAATCCAAGTAAAATCATATACAATACCCAATACTGAATTCGTCCAATTTTTAAAAATAATTGATTCAATTCTTCTCTTTCCCTACGTTCAACCATCTGGTTGACTCTAGGAATAAAAGTATTAGAAATTGCAGCTGAAAATGTAATGTAATATGAATTAAATTGAGCCCCAATTCCATAAATTGCAACAATGACTGTACCTGATAGACGCCCAAGAATTACTTTATCTACACTCCAATTTATTTGGTCAACAATCATATTAATGAAAATAAAAATTGAAAATGTCGATATAGCCTTTAGTTTTGCAAAACTCATACCTCTAAAAGAAATTTTCATTTTTAACTTTCTGAAGCAGTATATCATATTAACCATCAAAGACAGAATTGACAAAATAGTAGACGTTAAAACCAATGCTGTTGAATGAAATCCAAGCAAGAGGAGTGGTAACATCAACATTGGGCTAAGAATCGTTTGCACAATTCCTAACGTTTTTTGAAATATAAACTTTTCATTTGCTGTAATAACAGAACTAAAAACACTTGCTGGTAATGATAATGCCATATTGAAAACCATTATTGCCATTAATTTTTGTGCTGTTCTTACCTCATAATTTGTAAGATTTTCACCCAATATTTTTGAAGCATTTAATACCAATACACTACCTGCACCAACCGTTATTATTGCCATCGCACAATATATAGCCATAAACATACCATTTAATTCAGCTATACTTTTATCATCTTCCTTGACCTTCAATTTGGAATAAAAACGAATATATGCACTTCCAAATCCAAAATTCAATAGTCCAAGATAACTTATGACTGATGTAGCCAACGTATACAGACCATATTCACGCTGTCCTAACAACCGAAGCATGACGGGAGTATATAGAATAGATATTATATTGCTAATAAATATAGATACATAGGAGAGTATTACCCCTATTTTTATTTCTCTCATTTTCCGCTAATCCTCTTTTACATTACATCTAATATTTGTTTTAAATCATATGCAGATTGAATATATTGCGGCATCATTGCTTTCAAATACGCTTTAATATTCTCTCTCTTTTCAAATAATTTTTGATAAGCCAGCAGAAGTTCATCTTCGTTTATCAAAGAATCTACCGATAGTACATACTCCTTTTCTGTTCCAAATATATCTTTCGCTATGCCACGTGATTTAATGGAATAACCTAATACTAAAGTAGGAACACAAGTGGAATACGCTGCAATTGTTGCATGAGTTCTTGCACCAACAAAGAACTCACACTGAGAAATGCAACCTTTTAATTTTTCACATGGCATATCCTCCAAAACATGAAGTCTATCTGTTTTCTCAATTGCATCACACAATTCCTTAATAGAAATACGATCATCACTCCAATTAATCACCACATGAGGAACCAGTACAACATGATAATCTGTATGTTCTATAATATATTTTACCAATTTAATATAATTTTTTAAAACAATGCCTTTCTTTCTTTCATTAAATGAAATCATAGGACTTATATTGATTCCGATACATTTATGCTTCTGTAAAAACAATGGGATTTCTGATTTATCTGCGCGCAATGTAAACGCTGGGTCGGGTTTCAAAACCGTATTAGGATTGATTTGCTGCAAATAAGTATAAGAAAGCGATTCTCTCGCAACAATTAATGAATATGTTTGTAAATCTCGCTTTGCCTTTTCATCAATTACTTTTGGCTCTACCGAACATCCCCACAGTACAGTTTTGGCTCCTTCTTTTTGAAAGCCATAATTATAATCAGCTAGGTACGAAACATTTTCGTAACTATAATTATCCCCTCCAACAGATAGCATAATGTCATTCTCTGTTACCGAACGAAAAATATGTTGTCTTCCTGTTTTTCGATAATACTCATCTTTCTGAAATGAGCTTCGCATACGTAATTTATAATTAAATACATACCATAAATAACGAACACTCCATTTAGCAGGCATAATATTATCATCTTCAATTTTAACAACCTTATCCAATTCGTATAAGGTATCATCATCCCTGTGATACGAATACACAACTGCATCTTTTGGCTGTAAAATATTCAACGTACCACGAATAATTGCTTCACATCCATGATTTTTACTACCACCATGAACAACCATTTTTATTTTCTTCATTTCTTATTCCTCACATCCTGTGTCAATCAATATACTATTTGTCAACACATCCATTTCATTTTCTGCCACACTTTTCATTGTTTCTGCATTCTTCAAAATTTCCTTATAGAAATCTACATTGGCAACTAATTTCTGTATCACATTGCAAAATTCGTCTGTATTAAGATCTACCACAAATCCATTTGCTCCAGTAACAATCTGTTCTTTTGCTGCATTAAAACAATTGGATACTACTGGCTTATGTAAGATTACCGCTTCTGCAATCGCCAAACAAAAACCTTCTCTTCTCGAAGTTTGAATATAAATATCACAGGCTTTTATAAATGGATATGGATTAGTTCTTGCTCCAATTGCAATCATTTGCTCGCTCATATTCTCATGTCTAATCTTTTCTCGAAATGGCTCCAGCAATTCTCCATCTCCAATAAAATACCATACAAACGAAACTCCAAGTTCTTTTAATTTCACCGCCGCATCAACTGCATCCATCTGTCCTTTTTCTTCACTTATTCTACCAACCGTAACGAATATTTTTTCTTTAGCATCTCTCCGAATCCGTTCTATTTCTAAACCTGTCTCCATAGCTTTTTCCTTAATTTTATCTACCGGCAAAGCATTATACTGAACAAGTGATTTATTATTACACTCCACAAACGCCTTATCAAAAGATGCTTTTGCATCTTTTGATACACAAAAAATTCTATCCTCGCAGTTGTAAAGCCATTTTGTCTTTCCTTGTTCTATCCCAGGAAACAATTGAACATCTGCATGAATCCATGCATATTTTTTACTCGATCTAATACAATTTATATTATAATAATCAGATAAAGAAGCAGGCGCAAAATAACTAATACCAACATCAAATTTTTCTTTCCGTTTGCTCATATATTTTGTCACATGGTAATATTGACTATAAAAATTACTACTTCTGCTTGCCATCAGATGATACAGCTTGATTAAATAATCTTTTATACTCTTCGAACTTTTCAAAATATCTTTAGCTGAATCCTTCATCTGTTCTACTTTTATCACTTTTATTTTAGGAGAAATCATAGAACTAATAAATTCATTCCATTCCAGCAAAAACAACGTAACATCATATTGTTTTTTAGCCAAAATATTCAACATCTCTATCAATGCATGTTCTGTCCCTCCATTTGTCTGAATTTGTGATACTATTGCTATTTTACATTTTTGATCCATGAGTTCTCTAAATGAAGCATTTTTCATTTCTTTTTCACTTTTCAAATTTTTCTGAAACTTATTTCTTACATTTGGATTTTCTAGTACATTCCACAGTTCGTCAAACAATGCTTCTCCCGTAAAATCCTTTGCAATAATACCATTATAGTCTGAAATAATATGCTCTTCTGCACTTCCAAATGGGGTTAAAATAATAGTCTTCTGAAATAATTTTGCTTCCGCAATTGTTATACCATATCCTTCTTCATATGATGGTTGGACATATATATCGCAACTTTTAAAAAACCCATAAGGATTCTTTTGAACACCTAAAAACTTCACAACATCTTCTACTCCTAAATCCTTCGCCAAATTTTTCAGTGTATCTAAATGATCTCCATCCCCAACAATATACCAAACAAATTTCTTTTCCTTTTCTTTCAGTAGTCTTGCTGCTTTTATTGCTAAATCTATCCCTTTCTCTTTAGACAATCTAGCAACCGTTAAAATTTTTGTTCCAGAAAATTCATCAAACCCCTTACCACTCTCTGCCTTTCTTATAATACTCTCTATGTTTACTATATTACGAAAAACAGCCGTCTTCTTTTCATATTCAGGAAACTTTTTAATAAATTGCTTTTGTATGGTATATGAAGCACAAACCACTTTATCGAATCTATCATAAATTTTTCTGTACCAGATTTGCTCTTTAGTAGTAATACTCTCTACTTCTGAATGTAACCATAGCCACTTTTCAGTAGCATTCACACAATTAAGAGTATATGTTACTGGCAAATCCGTTGGTTTGTGATAGCAAATAGCAATATCATATTTTTCTGCAAGAGAATCATATATTTTACTACGATAATAACATTTAGCATTATAATCTGTTACCAAATTACATTTAATTACATTTAAAATAATGGAAAATACTTTTATAAAATTTCTCTTTTTTATTTTTTCAATTATCAATTGTCTTACAGGTTCATTTACTTGGGGAAGTTGAGAAACCTTATAATGTTGGCAAAAATCTTGATACATTTCCCCACCACTATTCATGACCGCTATCGTTATTGAAATATCATCACTTTCTGCCACATGTAGCATTTCCCATAGTGCCTTTTCAATACCACCAACAACAAGCCTATTCGTAATAATCAATATCTTTTTCATAATTCCCTCATCATTTCAAATATTATTTCTCTCTGATATCGAATATCGGGCTGAAAGTCCACTAGACTATCATGAAACTGTTTACACAGCTTTGATTCTTGAATCAACATACAAATTGCATTAGCAATTTCTTTTTCAGAAAAATCAACTATCAATCCATTTATTCCATCGTCTATCTGATCAAAAGCCCCTGCAAATTTCGTCGTAATAATGGGTTTTGCAAAACATTTTGCTTCTGTTAGTGTTATCCCATATCCTTCCTGTCTAGATGTCTGCACATAAATATCACAACTTTCAAAAAATCCATACGGATTCTTTGAAGCCCCTAACAATTCGACATTCCTGCTAACATCATTCTTTTTTATAGCATCCAACATATAACCTTCAAGTGGTCCCGAACCAACAATACTCCACTTAAAATTTATTCCATTCTTCATCAACAACCGCGCCACATATGGAATTATATCCTGTCCCTTTTCATCAGATAACCTTCCAACAGTTAATATGTTTACAACATTTCCTTTCCTTTTCAGTTTATCTCCTATATCTGCCAATGAACGAATAATTTGCTTATTTACAATATTATTAAATATAATACTTTTATTTTCTAATTCCGGAAATTTTTCTATTAGCAGTTGTCTTGCTTTTGATGAAACACAGCAAATTTGATCATATGTGTTAAAGCACTCTGCTGCCTCTTCAACAGGAATTCCCAATTTATCAATCTCATTATGAATGAATAAAATCTTTTTCTTAGCAAAAATATTGTTTTTCACATATAATGTTGCCAAAGAAATTGGTGTCGAATATGCAATTGCAATATCAAATTTCTCATTACAAAAAGGTAAAATTTCCGATACATTTTCGCATTCTTGATAATAAGACACCCCAAAACGATTTTTTAACATCTTATAGCCTGCACTAAGTGCAGAAACGATGCCTTCAGTCATAAACAATTTATTTACATGAGCTCTAGCCGACAAGTTTATTCCTGGAATTAATCCCACAACACATCCTTTAGGAATTAAATTGCGGAATTCCCCTCCCTCTTTTTCAAGAAATATATATATTTCACAATCTTCTTTCTGCAATTCACTAAGTAAATGTATCAATGAATTTTCTATGCCACCGATAATCATTTGCTTTGTTACTATGGCTATTCGTTTCATGTCTTAATTCTCTCCTTCAAAATAGATACTTGCAAGAGTATTTTTGCAGTTTTGTAAGCCCCTCCCAGCATAAGTACATTAATGATTGCTACAGTTTTGTTCGTCTGTTTTCTCTGAAAAGCTTCTCGCACTTCTCGTTTTTCAAATGCCTTATCCAATATTTTTTGCTTTTCTTTAGAAGATAATTGAGAATTAAAAAGAGTCTTATTTACTGCTGAATAATACTGCGCATACATCATTCGCTCAACCACTTCTAGGTCTAGATTATGCTTCTGAAAAAAAGTAATATAATCTTTGTGTATTTTAATATATATATCAAAAATATTCGCAGGAAAAGATTTACTAAGACTCACACTATCAATATCTACAATATAATAGTACGATAAATAATTTATCGTTTCAATTGAATGAACAAACTGTAAATAGTTCAAGTTAAAAACAGTATCTTCACTCAATGATTGATCTGGGAATGTTATCCGGTTATTTTTTATCAGCTTTGTTTTATAAAGTTTTCCCCAACATGGATGCATAAACCCATTGACAAACAGTACTTCATCAATTTTCTCTGAAGTCTCCAAAGAATACACACAATCCGAAAGCGTACAATCTTGCTTACTTTCTTCTTTCCCATTTCGATAACTTACTCTTTTATAACCGCTTATGCAAAGATCACTTCGGGAGCTCTGTATCGCAGATAACATTTTCTCGACATATCCAATATCAACATAATCATCAGCATCAACAAAACATAAATATTCTCCTGTTGCCATAGTAATTCCAAAATTTCTTGCTTTTGCTACTCCACTGTTTGAAATGGTATATAACTGCCATCTATTCAATTTATTATCTTGGATATATTTTTTTACCACTTCTGCCGAACAATCTGTCGATCCATCATTAACAATAATCACCTCTATATTCTTATAGGTTTGCAATTTCAAACTATCCAAACATCTTAAAATCGTTTGTTGCCCATTAAATAACGGAATTATTACCGTTACAATTTCACTCATTTTCTCACCTTACAGTATCTGTTCCTTTATTTCTCTACAAATTGTTTCCACATCAAACCAATCGCTTCTCTCTTTTGCCTGTCTCTGAAGTTTTTTTATCATCTCATGATTCTTAAGTACACTCAACATTGCATCATATAACGCATCCTCTTCGTTATTCACCAATAAACCGTACTTTCCGTTGTCTAATAATTCATTTGGTCCACTACAATTAGTACTGATAATTCCTACCCCCAACACCATAGCTTCCGCAATTACTAAGCTATATCCTTCAGCACGTGAAGAACAAACAAGTAAATCAGACTTTGCTACATATGGATAAGGATTACGCTGAAATCCTAATAGTTTTACAGAATCCTTCAAATTCTCTTTTTCAATCTGAGTTTCAAGAGCTTCTTTTTCCTCTCCTTGTCCCAGAATAATCAAGCCAAAATCATCGTAACAACATTGCTTCAACCTTTTCATAACTCTTATTAGTCGATCAAAACCTTTTTGAGCTGTTAACCGTCCTGAAGCAACAAATTGAACCTGCCACATTTTTTGTATTTCAATTGGTTCACATGCCCTTTTAATGATATTAGCTTTATCAATTGGATTATATTGAGTTATTACTTTATCTTGAATTCCCCATTTTTTCTTAAATGATTCCGCAACACTATTGGAAACACATACGATTTTATCAAAACCATCGTACGCTCTTTTTTGTTCCTCATGAGACTTAAAATAACTATCTGCATATTCTCTCTCAAGCGGATCAACGTGTACCCATGCTACTTTTTTTACAGAATTTGAATTAGCACACGCAATTATCCGCGTTGCAAATCCTTCAACAAATCCAACAACTATATCCCATTCGTTTCCGATATATTTTCTATATATCCAATTGGGTGGACATTTATAAACTAATCTATACTTTAGAGAATAAAACAAATGTTTTACAATATTGTGTTTGTACTGATCCGTATGTAATACAGATTTATACGCACAATAATTTTTTATTTCTTCATCATATACACCATTATCAGTCACAAGTAATACTTTTATTTGATATTCATTTTCCGGAAGTTGTTTCACAATATCTAATAATACTTTTTCTGCTCCACCACCTTTTAAGCTCTCCAAAAAAAATAATACTTTCTTCATATTGAACCCTCATTACTTCTTTTTTATAGCCGCAAAACAGTTTTCTCCAAAAAGTCGATGAAAAACCCTTGTAATCCTACTTTTCATTCTCATTACAGGAGAAATCCAAGACATAGAATACCAGTGAATAGAATGTGTATTTTCCGTAATGTCTACAACACCGGTATTGTTATTCATCGGATTAAAATATTCTTTAGGATAAATTGTTATCCCTCCAATTTTCTGAATTTCCTTAACATTTTTCATGCCTTGTTCACGCAAAATTTTAGTTGTTTTTGTAACCACTGTTTCTTGATTAATTGTCCCATCTTCATTCAGAAAATTTTGGCTCGCATAATAATTAAGAATCTCTTCATACAAACCAAGCCCTGGATTCACTGCGATGCCAAGTCCTGGATTCACTGTTCCCCCTAAATTAGTAGCATCATTAATCATCTCATCTTCCAAAGAAAATGAACCATCTATTTCACATCCCATAAAAGGACCTTTTTCTAAAATATCATCAAATGATTTAATTACTTCCACATCCGTATCAAAATAAATACCACCCTCATGATATAAAATATCAAAGCGAGCATAATCACTAACAAAAGCATACTTTTTAGCCTGATATGCCTCTCTGATATATTTTATCTTATTTACATCGTAATTATCTTCATTCCACTGAATAATTTCATAGTCTGGAAAATATTTTTTCCAACTCTGAATACATTTCATTGCAGACTTTGGTAAAGGATTTCCCCCAAACCAACAATAATGTATTTTTTTAGGTATTTCATTTCTACTCATATTTTGTCCTCACACAAATCATACAATATGCTAAAATCATTAGGGAACTGCATATGCTTACAGTTTTCTGTCAGATCTTTTTGTAATTTCATATTATCAATGACTTTTCCAATTTCTTCTGCACACTTTTGGTTTTCCAAACTAACAATAATTCCGTTATTTCCATCTTTTAATTGACTACCAGCAGTTCCATAATTTGTAATAATAACTGGTTTATTCAATGCCTGTGCTTCCAATACGGTAATTGCCTTTCCTTCATATCTACTAGGTTGGACATAAATATCACAGGCTTTTATATAAGGATACGGATTTATCCTTTTTCCAAGAATAATCACCGATTTTTCCATTCTATATTCTTCAATCTTAGACTTGATTAAATTTTCATCTTCCCCAAATCCTATAATATACCATTTTACCTTATGTCCTTGTTTTATAAGTAAACTGCATATTTCTGGAATACTATCAAAATTCTTAGGATGGCAAAAACGCCCTATTGATAATAATTTTACACTATGTTGATCTAATTGATTCAAAACATCAAATTCGTTTGCTTGACACTCAATGAATTTTCTGGATACTGTATTTTCAACCATAATAATTTTATGTTCCAACATAGGAAATTTTTTAAGAAATGACGCTTTTACAGCAGCTGATATTGCCACAATTTTATCATACTGATCCCACATCTCTTTTTCTGAATTCACATCACAATCTATATACTCATAATCCGTATGAATCCATGCCACTTTCTTTTTTCCAAATGCTTTTTCGGCTGCAAAATAATGAGGTGTAAGATAACTAATAATCAAATCATAGTTTTCAGCTGCTATCTGCGGCATAAACCTCTTTGTATATTTATGACTATATTCTAACTCAACATAAGATTCATTCTTAGGGCGATGAAATATATCATATATTTTTGCTAATATTTTTGCTTGAATGCGACCATATGCAATAGAATATTTTTTATTTTTTATCACTTCTTTTAATGGTATCGCAAGTTGTGAATAGTACTGATTTTCTTTTAATACGTTCACTTCTTTTGGAATATATTTTAATAGATCCCCCTTTTTATGTAATAAAAATAAATCTACTTTTACTTTAGAATAATTAAGCTCAGAAAGCAGTGTAAGTAAACTCCTCTCTGCACCACCAATTTCCATTCCTAATGATACTATTAGTATTGTTTTCACTCTTCTCTCCTACCCCTCTTTTACAACCACACTCTGATACCATTCAGAGAATAGTAGTTAAATTGATATGGTACAAAATTTCCCCCTCTAGGTAGAACAAACAAAAAATATATAAAATACGCCACTACTACCAAAAAGGTCATTAGATGTCTTTGTGATCCACTAACTTTTTTAATTAATTCAGGGTATAATACCAATAAAAATAATTCAAAAAACTGCCCCATTCTCATAAAAACTGGATTATACATTCCTACCGCCACAAAACCGAAAAAAAACAGCACACAATTCATGTAAAATGAATGTATTTCATTTTCGATACTATTTTCATTGTGTAATAAATTATTTTTGTAAATCAAAATAAGAATAACTGGAACCGCAACCACTAATACATGAAAAATATTAATTCCCACATTTCCCGTTAATGCATCAGCATAATCCGTAGCCATCTTCGTTTGACCTACCATCTCAAGTATTCCTATCACACTATTCCAAACCGGCTTCAGAGCAATTCCTGTTCCAAACAGCACGAACAATAACACCTTTATTTTTCTAGATAAGAATTGACTTCTACAAAACATCATAACAATTGCTGCAATAGCTGCTGTGGGATGAAATAAAAAAGCTGTCACTGCACATATTATAAATTTAAAATTTTGATGTCTCATCAAATATGGAAATCCACCAAACATAATTGCAACTGCAATAGACTGGCGAACTGTATTATATGGTTGAAAATACGCAATCGAAAAAATATACAGCAAAACTGTCGTTTTGAAATCGGTTGAGTATTTTCTCATCACCACAATAACTGGGGCATAAGTGAAAATAGCTAAAACAGCATTATAAATTAAAAAGTTATCCGAAATTAAATTACTCATAATGTATGTAAGGAGAGAAAACAGTATATCCCGATTTTCCATTATATAATCAAAATTCTTATCGCCACTACTATAAAATCCCATATAATAATTAAAAAAATCTGTTCCATTACACCAACGAAAAGTGTACAATCCCACAAATATGCAAAATATCATAAAAGTCCAAAATTTATTGGGCAAAAATTTTCTTGCTCCTATAACCGATATATATTCAGATTTCGCTGTTCTTTCAGCTATTAGTAAAAAAACGAATATTACACCTATCCAAATTAAATATGTTGTCATCTATTCCTCCATAGTCTATATCCATCAAGTAAACATTAAGTTTACTCTATCTTTTGCGTTCCTGTATGCCATTTGCAGATCACACTATTAGGCAGTAATGCTACAATTATTGGCCTAAAGGCATATACATATTGCAGTTTAGAGAATCCCAAAAGTTTATATCCATTAAAAAACACTCTACTTGTCTGAATTGCTGCTCGTAATGATCTCTTTTTCAAATCTTTTTCACTTTCTCTATATTTATATAAAGGTTTCTGTATATTATAGCCCTTGTATCCTGCATGTACAAACCGAAACCATAAATCTAAATCTTCTGCACGCATTGTACTCTTGGAAACTGTATATCCACCAAGCTTTTGATATACGGAACGTTTCATCATAATTGTTGGATGGGCAAATATTGTAGTCTTAAGCAACGTCGTTTTTTTTGTCTTTTCCGGCATCACTCTTTCCCCACGTTCTCCTCTTTCATCAAATATTATCATATTGCTTCCCACACATGCATATTCTGAGTTTTTTTCCAAGAATTCAAATTGTGTTTCCAATCTATTAGCAATACATATATCATCTGCATCCATTCTGGCAACATATTTGCCTCTTGCATATTTCAAGCAATGATTCAATGTTGCTGCTAAGCGCATATTGTATTCATTTTTTAGCAGAATTACTTTTTCTGGGAATCGTTTTGCTATATCTTGTGCAATTTTATATGTATTATCAGTAGATCCATCATCACACATAATTAATTCCCAGTCATTATACGTCTGTTCAAAGATTGATTCGATAGCTGCAGGTAAAGTTTCAGCACAATTATATATTCCCATAATAATCGATATTTTCACATTTGAAGTTGTCCTTATATCAGCCATTTCAATGTTTCCTCCACAATTACACATTTATCAAAATGATTTTTCATTTGTTTTCTTCCTTGCATCCCCATTTCTCTTCGTACTTCATATGGTAAATTACAAATTTTATTCATCACTTGATAAAGGCTATCCATATTCTGCTTCTCGCACAAATAACCTGTCTTACCATCTTCCACTGCTTCCATACACCCGTGAATCCGGCTTGTAATTACAGGTCTTCCCATTGCCGCATTTTCAAGATTAGTGTTTGCCATCCCCTCATGCCAAGATGGAAGAACAAAGCAATGGCTCTTCTCAATAAAAGGTCTTACGTCATTTTGATATCCCTGATAGTGGAGCCATCCTTCTTTTTCATACGCTTTTATCTTATCTGAATAGTTTTCTTCAAACCCACCAAGAACATCCAGAGAGCATTTATATCCGTTCTCGTTCAATTTTTGCATCACCTGAAATAACTCGTCAATTCCTTTTTCCCGCATCACTCTTCCGATAAAAAGAAAGCGAATAATGTCATCCTCTTCCGGATATTCCGCATAATAAAAATGTTTCAGATCAACGCCTGCTCCAGCAAGCACATGAGTTTTATTCTTCTGAATAATTTTTTCATTCACAAAAGTATTTCTGTTCTCTACATTCTCAAAAAAAACAACTTTAACTTTTTTTAATGCAGTTTTGTACATCCCAGTTACCAATTTTTTTAACATTCCGTTTCCCTGGAATGCAGTTCCAAGTCCCGTGATATTCACAACATACGGAACTTTCAGTATTCGACACACCATACCTCCGTAGATATTCGGCTTGATTGTATAGGTCAACACCAAATCCGGTTTCATATTTTTCACAATTTTATAATACGCTTTCATCAACGTCAAATCGTGGACTGGATTCATCCCCCGACGCTCCATAGGGACGCGTTTCAACATACACTGCAGCTTTTCAAGATTTTTTTCTGCTTCTTTCTCATGTTCATCTGCAATTTCTGGAACAATTGCTTTTACGGTATGTCCTTTTTTAATCAGTTCCTGAATCAGCATTCCACGAAATGTATACAGACCCGAAGAATAATTACATATAATTAATATTTTCATTTTCTTACCTTTTTCGCCGGAACACCTACATATGTTCCACTTTCCTTAATATCACAAAGTACCACTGCCCCTGCTCCAATCATACATTCTGAACAAATAGAAATATTATTGCTCACAATTGCTCCTGCTCCAATCCATGTTTCATCACCCACAGAAACCGTTCCACATAAATGGCTTCCTACTGCAATATGCACATAATCTTCCACATTACAATCATGATCAACAGATGCACATGTATTAATAATACATCCCTTTCCAATTCTTGCACCTGAATTGATCACAGCTCCAGCCATAATTACTGTTCCAACGCCTATAATTACATCTTCAGCAACAACAGCACTAGGATGGATAAGCGTAGCCATTTTCCTTGCCGGGATAGATTGCTGTATTTTCTTTCGAATGCTTGCATTCCCAATTCCAACAATTACATCCGCGTTAATTGTGTCCACTTCATGACTTCGACCAATAACTGGATATTCTCCACATTCATGAATAGTTTCGTTATCATCCAAAAAAACGATTTCGTGATATCCATTCCTTTTCGCTATATCTGCAATTACTTTTCCATGCCCGCTAGCGCCAATAATCACTAATTTCTTAGACATTTTTTTCTACCTTTTCTTCTGTTCCCATAAACACTTCCATTGTTGCAGCTGTCTCGGAATTAATACCATCTCGTTTTATTACATTCAGTACCGTCTGGAATATAATTTTCCAATCCCCTAAAAATGTCACATGGTCAACGTACTGTACGTCATATTTAAATTTATCTTCCCAACTAATCGCATTTCTTCCATTCACCTGTGCCAAGCCACTCAATCCCGGTCGCACCTCATGCCTACGTCTTTGCTCCTCGTTATATCTCGGCAAATATTCTACTAGCAACGGCCTTGGTCCAATAACCGCAATATCTCCGAAAAGAATATTTAACAATTCTGGAAGTTCATCCAAACTTGTGCTTCTAAGTAATTTTCCAAACTTTGTAAGACGTACTTCATCCGAAAGAAGATTTCCTTCCGAATCTCTCTCGTCTGTCATCGTTCTAAATTTATAAAGTGTAAATATTTTTCCATTTAATCCAGGCCTCTCCTGTTTAAAAATCACTGGACTTCCAAGTTTTACTCTGACCAAGAAAGCTGTAATAAGTAAAATAGGTGAAAGAACTATGAGTGCCAACAATGCACACAACATATCCTGTGGTCTTTTAATATACTTTTCATAAACCCCTTTTTTATGCATACCGATCCTTCCTTTCACTTTACTCATTTTTCTTCTTTTACTCAAAACATCTCTTTATAATCTCAATCACAACATTCTGTTCTTCTACCGTCATCTTGTTATCACTCGGCAGACACAATCCTCTATGAAACAGATCCATCCCAACATCCAGCGGTTTTCCATCTTTTCCAACTGCACCTCCGGAAATATATGCATTTGTCTTCGCTCTTCCATTCCCTTCACGAGTTACAAATCCATTCATGCGATAAATCGGCTGCATATGCATTGGTTTCCAAAGAGGACGGCCTTCTGCATTGTACATTTCCAATACTTCCAGAATTTCTGTCGGACATGTTTTTCCAGCTTCGCTGATATACAAAGCCTCTTGTTCCCCTCTCACCTGTTTGCACATAGCTTCTGGTTTGATCAACATACAGGACAGCCAGAAGTTCGGCTCTGATTCTACTTCATCATACGGATTCATTTGAATTGGCAAATCTTGAAATGCTGCTTTATATCGTTCATATATTGCCTTTTTTTCTGCAATATGCTCCTCCAAATATGGATACTGTCCTCTGACCACACCCGCAATCACATTACTCATGCGATAATTATATCCCAACTCCTCGTGCTGATACCATGGTGCATTCTCCCTTGCCTGCGTAGACCATTTACGTACTTTATTCGCTGCTTCCATATCATCTGTGAGCAGCATTCCGCCTGATGATCCTGTAATAATCTTATTTCCATTGAAAGAAATCACACCGTAATCGCCAAAATTTCCAGTCTGCACATCTTTATAAGTTGCTCCGAGTGACTCTGCAGCATCTTCTATTATGACTGCTCCATGTCTGTCGCAGATTTCTTTGATCTCATCGATTTTTCCGGGTGTGCCGTAAAGGTGTGCCACCACAACCACTTTTACCTCGGGATACAATTCAAATGCTTTCTCTAAAGCAACCGGATCCATATTCCAGGTATCATACTCCGTATCGATAAATACTGGAACTCCACCTTCATACACCACTGGATTTACTGTCGCATCAAATGTCACATCAGAACAAAACACGCGATCTCCCGGTTTTATGCCAGCCAGCTTCATTGCCATATGAAGTGCTGCTGTGCCGGCAGACAATGCAACCGAATATTTACAACCGATTTTCTCACAGGTAAGACGCTCTGCCTCATCAATATTTTTACCAACTGTAGACATCCAGTTTGTTTCATATGCTTCTGTCATATATTTCAATTCTTCTCCATGCATTGTAGGAGATGATAACCATACTTTATTTTCAAAAGGTTTTAATTCCATTGTTTTTCCTCTTTTATCATTCAGCAATTTATTTTTATCTTATCTATGCCAACTTCTGTTGCGCTTCACTCTCTTCCCCCAGCAGTCTCTCATACACTTCGCCCTTTTTCTCGCTTCCATGTTCTCCTGCCGGGTGGTACGTTGTCACGATCTCAGCTACTTTTTCCCGAATATGATCTGCATTAATATATGCCATATCCATCAACGTCTCCAGCTCTTTTAAGAATGTTTCGACTTCGAACGGAATCGGACACCCGATATGGATCAGTTCGTTCCTCGTCTTCTTCAACCCTTCTTCTGCCATCAGCTTCTCTTCATAGAGCTTTTCTCCCGGTCTTAATCCCGTATATTCCACCTTGATATCCACATCCGGTTTCAATCCTGACAGCTTGATCAGGTTTCTTGCTAAAGTATCGATCTTCACCGGACTTCCCATATCCAATACGAAGATTTCCCCACCATGCGCATATGTCCCTGCCTGCAGGACAAGGCTGACCGCTTCCGGAATCGTCATGAAATAACGGATAATATCCGGATGAGTCACCGTGACCGGTCCTCCCGCTTCAATCTGCTTTTTAAACAGTGGGATTACCGAACCATTGCTTCCCAGTACATTTCCAAAGCGGACTGCCACAAACTCTGTCTTGATATCTTTCGGGAATTCCTGCTGCACCATTGCTCCGTCTTCATCATCTGCATGGGCATACAGAATCGGCAGCTTCTCCGGTGTCCCCTCTTTGATCATACGATCAAAGGACTGGATGATCATCTCGCACAGACGCTTGCTCGCTCCCATAATATTCGTCGGATTGACCGCCTTATCCGTGCTGATCAGAACAAATCTCTGACAGCCGTTCATCATCGCCGCATAGGCCGTCTTATACGTTCCGATCGCATTGTTTTTGATGGATTCGCATGGGCTGTCTTCCATCAGCGGTACATGTTTATGAGCAGCTGCATGGTACACCACCTCTGGCCGATACGTCTCAAATACCGCATTGATCCTTCTGGAATCCCGAATGGAACCAACCAGGACCACCAGATCCAGATCCGGATATTTCTTTTTCAGTTCCTGTTGAATATCATATGCATTGTTTTCATAAATATCAAACACGATCAACTGTTTCGGTTGATACGATGCGATCTGACGACAGAGTCCGGATCCGATGCTTCCGCCTCCTCCGGTCACCAACACCTTTTTGCCATGAATAAACGCATGGATTTCTTCCATATTTACTTTGATCGGCTCCCGTCCCAGCAGCTCCTCCACGTCGACATCCCGCAGAGCGCTCACCTTGACCTCTCCGGTCAGGAACTGATACACGCCCGGCAGGTTTTTCAGCTCACATCCCGTCTCTTTACAGATGTTCAGAATATCTCTTTTTTCCTCTGCCGTAGCACTCGGTACTGCTACAATGATCTTGTCGATCTTATAGCGTTCCACACACGATAAGATATCGTCCCGACCGCCGACGATCGGCACCCCTTCGATGTACCTTCCCCATTTATTCGGATTATCGTCAATAATACAGCAGACAATATCCTTCAGCTCTTTTGCGGTCTTGATATCCCGCAGGATGATCTGACCGGCCTTTCCGCCCCCGATCAGAAGTACCCGCTTTGCTTTTGCGATCTCTTCCGTTTTACGCCGCTTACTTCTCTCCAGTAAAACGAAACGATAGGCAAAACGTACCATCAGCGTCATACCAAACTGGATCACCGTTCCGAAAAAATAATACGAAAGCGGCATTCTGCCAAAAAAAAGCGTCATACCTGTACAATGAAACAAACTTGAAATACCTGTTGCAACTATCATACGTACTAACTCACTATAGCTTGCAAATCTCCAGATACTGTTGTACAGACGTAGACGCCAAAATACGAATAACGAAAATATGACATAAATACCAATAAATTTAAGGTATGCTCCCAAAAATTCCTTTGGGATCATAGAATATCTGCAGTCAAACCGAAACCACAGTGCCAGAAAAAATGCAATCACAATAGAAACTGCGTCGTATCCGGCCAGCGCAAGGGAAACAACCTGCCAGTGCTCAACCTTCTTCTTCGTGTATCGAACCGCATTTGCTTTTGCTTGATTCAAACTCTTTCCCACAAAACTCTCCTCCTAAGTGTTACTTATTTTCAAACATTGGATAATATCCTTATCCTCTTCCATCCCCAATCCCTAATGTTTATAAAAATTTCATAAACATCGTCTATCTATTTAAATTTACTACATTTCTCTACGTTTTTCAACATATAACGCCTTTTTATACAATAATTTCCTAATTTTGATAACAGTACACAATATGTAACAAATCCTCACCTGTTTGACATAAAAAGCGCAATAATATCTCCTCACATTCTTTCGTTTTTTATATAATTTTCTAATTCTTCCAAGAGCTTCTTTCTTATTTTTTTGTATATATTTTCAAAAAAAGTGGAAGAAATCTCTTTCCTCCACTTTCCATTTAAATATTAAAGTCTTTTTCTGTCAAAATAATGCGGTCTGCATCGTCTGTATTCTTTCCAAGTACCCGTTTTACAAGTTTCTTTGCAGATACCTTCTGGGAATGCGCCATAGCCTCATCCATGATATCTTTTACTTCTGCGACTGTCACTGCATGATCTTCTCTCTGCAGTGCATCGATACGGCTGTACAATGCCAGGATTCCCATCTCGTCGATCCGGTATCCATTCTCCTGTGCATACGTCTGACCGAATGTAACCAGCTCGTCATTTACAAAGATCGGCACTTCCAATCTGCTTGTAAATTTCTTTCTGAATTCTCTATTGGAAGAAAGCACCCGATCCAGCGGCTTTCTCTGCTCTTCCAATACGATCAGCATCTCACCTGTATCCTTTTCCATCGCCTTGTTCAGCTTCGCAACCGTTCTTTCGCTTAATTTTCCTGCTTTTTCAATGATCAGCGCTCCGCCGTACAGCTTGGCAATGATATCACTGATCTTCTTCTTATTCAGCGCTTCTCCGGTGATGATTGCAACTCTTCCCTGACGGATCTTTCTCTGCTTCTGGATCGCTTTGACCACATCAACCGCAAGAACCGTCTTTCCGTTGCCTTTGTTTCCGACGATCAGCAGGTTGCCTGTATTGGATGTACCTCTTCTGTTCGTACAGTTGCGGTCCTGCTCCAAAACATCCACAAGCTGTTCGCTCATGCCACGTACCGGAACAAAGTAGGAGAACAGTTTCTTCTGCTCTTCTGTCAGCCCTGCTCTTTTTGCGCCCTGTCCGGACAGGTCATAGCGGCTGTGTACCAAAAATCCTGTATCGGAAATCGATAATGCATCTGCAATCTCATCCATCGGAAGCGGTGCAGTCTTTCCTGTCGCGATCAGCTTCGCAGTCTCTTTTCTGCTCAGCGGTGTCGTAGAACTCAGAATATCCGACTCAACAGGCTCTTCATCCGGGATCTCACGATCATCCGGTTCATCACTCAGCGTCGGCTTGAACTCTTCCTGCAGTCCTGCTGCAATCGATTCGTAATCGTCCTCATAATCCAGTTCTTCTTCGAATTCCTCTTCCAACTCCTCTGCTGCATCTTCTGTCAGAAGATCCTCATAATCTTCTGCGCTGTCAACCTCCAGAGTCAGCTCTTCCGATTCCATTCCAAACTCCTCTGCCGCTTCCTCCTTATTCTCAAGAGGTTCAACAGAAGTACTCGTGTGTACCGGAATCTCCTCACTCTCTTCTTCCGGAATCACACCTTCGATCTCATCGATCATCCTCTGGATATCCGGGGATAAGATCGGGCTCTTTGGCTTGCGCTCGATCTGCTCTACATCCTCTTCATTCACTTCCGGAACTTCCTCCGGTTCAACACCGCCCTCTGCGGCTTCCCACTCAGCAAGAATATCATCAATATCAAGTATATCGTCAACCGGCTCGTCTATTCTCTCATCCTCTTTGATTTCTGTTTCTTCTAATTTAATAGATTCTTTTTCCATATCTTCCTTCTCAGCCTCTTCTGCTACTTCAGGTTCCTCGATTACTTCCACATCCGCTGCATCTGCCGTTTCCGGTTCTGCCAGCTCTTCTAATTCTTTCAGGTCAACTTCCTTAACTTTCGTCTCGATCGTCTCCTCAATGATCTCTTCTACAGGTTCTTCGATCACTTCTTCCTCTGCCACTTGATCCAGCAATTCCAGATCTGATAATGACTCAATCTCTTCCAGTGCTTCTGCCAGATCTGAGCAATCATCTTCCCCTGTACTCTCCTCGTCATCACCTTCCACCGGTCCTGCGTCCTCTTCTGCCAATTCTTCGATGTCTTCTTCGTACTCTTCCGCATCCTCTTCTGAAAGTTCAATCTCTTCCTGCTCCTGCGCTTCTTCTGTTTCTGTATGGAAAAGATTCTGAAGTGCCTCGCCAAGCTTCATCGTATCACCCAGCTTCTTCTTCGGCGGCTCCGCTTTTTTCAGCTGCTCTGCCACTTCCTCCTCACTGAGTTCGGCATTCTCCGGCTCTGCGATCTGCTCAGAACGCTCCAGCATATCCTCTGTATAGCGGGCAGCTTCTTCCTGCTCTCTTCTCCGCTTTTCTTCTTCCTCAGCTTTTATTCTGCCCAGATCAATCAGTTTTTCCGCTTCTCTTTCTGAAGATTTTTCTGCTTCTTCCAGCCTTCTGTCATACTTTTCCTGCTGAAGCGGAGTCAATGGCTTGTATCGCATCTTCAGCTCCATAGCCTTGTATACATACTTGCCTTCGCTGAACCACAGAATCAGATCATCACACTCTTCCAGACATTCGGCTGTCATCCCGGCTTCTTCATATCTCTTGGCCAGCTCGTATGCCCACTCTTCGACATACTCTGCTTTTTTGAACTGCTCCAACGCACGGATCTGCTGCTCGATCGGAGCTCTCCGTGCTCTCAACAGGCGGTATCTTAAGATGTACTGATTGGGATCTTTTGGCGCAGCCTGTACGTATTCATCATAATAGTCGATCGCCTCTTCCAGATTTCCAACCTTTATCGCAAGAGTACACAAGCGATATAATATCTTTCTGCTCCCCTCTGTTCTATGATAGGCAGCTCTCAGAACTCCAAAACTCTTACGGTAATCTCTGATCTTCTCATATATATTGCTGACGTTTAACAGCATATTTACATTTCTGACACGCTTCCAATCAATGCTGTCAGCAATCTCAGCGGCTCTGTTGTATGCACCGTTTTCCATAAGTTTTAGCATCTGTTCTGTCTTCAACTTATATTCATACTTGTCCACTATGCTCACCTCATTATACTTAGTCTGTACCCTATAGGTATATTTCTCTTCATTGCCTAGTTTGTTCTAGTTTACCATATGACTCCCGTAATGTCAAAAAAATGCACCCTCAATTGACATTGAAGATGCATTTTATATTGTATTTAAATTTTTCATATTTTATAAATCGAAGGAACTATCTCGATTCTGTTCCTGTAAGACCTTTACACTTGTTAATTGATATAGCAGTCTGTCCACTAAGACTGGCTTATATGAAACCTCCTGTTCTTCAATTTAACAATATCTATAACCTAAATCCGACTCGGTATCGGTATCATCCTATCATGAAAGTCCTCTCTTCAGTTATTCTCTCTATAACCTTTCGGCTGCTGCAGTATCATCTGACGATATTCCAACATCCTATTTGATTATTCTTTCTATAACTGGGGGTGCTTCATATAAAACTGATATTCCTTATCCATGTTTCTTTACACATGTTCGGGAACTTTGGCTACATGTGGTATCTATATTCAATACGTCTGTAGATGTCGAATCTTTTCATTTTCATCCAGCTTTACAATCTCTTCGATTTGATCTTTTCATTCACTTTTACTGGATCTTATCTATTGTGGTAAAGGTCTCTTTTACAGGAACCTGCATCTACCGTACCACTAACATATTGATATGTAACTGATGATATACTGTCCATTGGACCTCTGCCTCCTTAGTTCGTTTATTTTTAATCTAATAGAATGATGTCTTACGAATAAAGAATCATTCTTTAGTTAAATATCCTTTTGAGATGTGTGATTGTTGTATCTCTTTTGGATTGACTTAATAATACCACTCCGCCTTTTATTTGTCAATACATTTTTTATATTTTTCTTTAATAATTTTCAAACTATTCTTTTTTGTTTGAATTTTCTGAATATTTAATTTGTATAATATGCGCATTGCGATTGTACACAGATACAGATATAATAAATTTACTTTTTAGCTGTCGTCTGTACAGCATTGGCTTCTGTCTTTTAGAAGCTGTCTGTTTTCCGGCATTTCGCCAGATTTTCAGTTATTTTTAACCGAACACAAAAATAAGAAGATTGCATCTACAGAATAAGTTTTTTATAATGGAGGAAAGTACATGAGAAAAAATAAAAAAAGAAATCACCAGAAACACCCTGTCCCGAATCACAAATATAAGGATCGGCTTTTTCGCTTGGTTTTCAATAACAAGAGGGACCTTTTGGACCTGTACAATGCATTGAATAATACCTGCTATGAAAATCCGAATGATCTTGAAGTAAATACACTGGAGGACGCTGTTTATCTCTCTATGAAAAATGATATTTCATTCCTGATCGGCGGGACACTGAATCTCTATGAACATCAGAGCACGTATAATCCAAATATGCCATTGCGCGGACTGATCTATCTCGCCAGGTTATATGATGGATACGTTGAGACGAAAAATATCAATTTATACAGCAGCTCTTTAAAAAAGCTGCCGATTCCTCAATACTTTGTGTTCTATAACGGCACAAAAGAACAACCGGATGAGACGCTTCTTCAATTGACGGATGCATTTGAATCTGTATCCGATAATCGGCAGCCTTGTCTGCAGTGCACCGCAGTGATGCTGAATATCAATTACGGACATAACCTTGCGCTTATGGAAAAATGCCAACGGCTGAAAGAGTATTCTATTTTTATAGATACGGTAAGGATTCAGTGTAAGAAAACGAGTGATCCGAGGCACGCTGTCACGAAAGCGGTGGACATCTGTATTGAAAAGGAAATTCTTCGGGATGTACTGGTGAAGCATAAAGCGGAGGTAATCAGTATGGTTCTGACATCGTTTAATCAAAAGGCTTATGAGAAAGATTTATATGAAGAGGGCGTTGAGGAGGGCATTAAGGAGGGGCTTGATCTTGGTCGTATGCAAATGGCTCAGGAAATTGCCTTACGTTTATTCCAGTCCGGCAACTCCCTGGAGCAAATTGCTCAGTTGACCGGGGTTGATGTTGAAGCTGTAAAACAGTGGATTGAAAAAAGGGATTCTTCGGGATCTACTGGTGAAGCATAAAGCGGAGGTAATCAGTATGGTTCTGACATCATTTAATCAAAAGGCTTATGAGAAAGATTTATATGAAGAGGGCGTTGAGGATGGCATTAATCTCGGACAAAAAGAAATTGTTCTCCATATGCTTCATTCCGGCAACTCTCCAGAGCAGATTGCTCAGCTGACCGGAATTGATGTTGAAGTTGTAAACCAATGGATTGAAAAAGCAAAATAAACTATCTTTTTTCAAGGGGCTGCTTTTCTGCTCTGCAGATTGCCCCTTGGTTTCACATTTAGCTGTCGTCTGTACAGCATTGGCTTCTTTCTTTTGGAAACTGTCTGTTTTCCGGCGTTTCGCCAGATTTTCAGTTGATTTTAACCGAACACAAAAATAAGAAGATTGCATCTACAAGATAAGTTTTTTATAATGGAGGAAAGTACATGAGAAAAAATAAAAAAAGAAATCACCAGAAACACCCTGTCCCGAATCACAAATATAAGGATCGGCTTTTTCGCTTGGTTTTCAATAACAAGAGGGACCTTTTGGACCTGTACAATGCATTGAATAATACCTGCTATGAAAATCCGAATGATCTTGAAGTAAATACACTGGAGGACGCTGTTTATCTCTCTATGAAAAATGATATTTCATTCCTGATCGGCGGGACACTGAATCTCTATGAACATCAGAGCACGTATAATCCAAATATGCCATTGCGCGGACTGATCTATCTCGCCAGGTTATATGATGGATACGTTGAGACGAAAAATATCAATTTATACAGCAGCTCTTTAAAAAAGCTGCCGATTCCTCAATACTTTGTGTTCTATAACGGCACAAAAGAACAACCGGATGAGACGCTTCTTCAATTGACGGATGCATTTGAATCTGTATCCGATAATCGGCAGCCTTGTCTGCAGTGCACCGCAGTGATGCTGAATATCAATTACGGACATAACCTTGCGCTTATGGAAAAATGCCAACGGCTGAAAGAGTATTCTATTTTTATAGATACGGTAAGGATTCAGTGTAAGAAAACGAGTGATCCGAGGCACGCTGTCACGAAAGCGGTGGACATCTGTATTGAAAAGGAAATTCTTCGGGATGTACTGGTGAAGCATAAAGCGGAGGTAATCAGTATGGTTCTGACATCGTTTAATCAAAAGGCTTATGAGAAAGATTTATATGAAGAGGGCGTTGAGGATGGAATTAAGGAAGGGATTAAGGAGGGACTTAAGGAGGGGCTTGATCTTGGTCGTACTCAAATGGCTCAGGAAATTGTCTTACGTTTATTCCAGTCCGGCAACTCCCTGGAGCAGATTGCTCAGCTGACCGGGGTTGATGTTGAAGCTGTAAAACAATGGATTGAAGAGGCTAAATAATTTTTGCAAAACACATCCCCCTGATTTCAGGCTTCTTTTTCCTGAAATCCGGGGGGATCTATTCATTTTCTCTATTCTCTTAGCAGATCTCTGCTCCTGCCGGCATTGATTTTTCCGGTGTCATCAGTGCAAGGTTGCCTTCTGCATCTTCTGCGCATAACAGCATTCCTTCTGATAATACGCCTGCCAGTTTTGCAGGTTTCAGGTTCACGAGAACCATGACTTTCTTTCCAACCATTTCTTCGGCTGTGTAATGACCTTTGATTCCGGATACAATCTGTTTTACCTGACTTCCAATCTTCACCTGTGAGCAAAGGAGTTTTCTGGATTTTTTCACTTCTTCGCAGGCAATGATTTCTCCGACCTGGAACTGCATTTTTCCAAAATCGTCAAATGTGATCTCTGGTTTTGTTTCGATATCGATCACATCTTCCTCTTCTTTTTCTTCTTCAACCGGTGGATGCAGCTCTTCTACTTTTTTCAGAACTTCTTCCAGATCCAGTCTTGCGAAGAGGATTTCCGGTTTTTCTGTTACATGACCATTTCCAAGCTGTTCCAGAATCTTCTTGCTTGTAGAAGGCATAAAGGATTCCAAAAGCTCTGCCCCGCGGGAAATGCTCTGAATGAGGTTCCAGAGAACTGTTTCCAGACGGTCTTTTTTTGCTTCATCTTTTGCCAGTACCCATGGCATTGTCTCGTCAATATATTTGTTGCAGCGTTTGAAGAGATTGAAAATTTCTGTCATTGCATCTGCCACACGCAGCTCTTCCATCTTGTCTTCGACTGCTTTTGGTGTGCTTTCTGTCACTGCCTTCAGATCTGCATCAACCTCTTCTGCCACACCTTTATCTGTTACAGTTCCGCCGAAATATTTATTTGTCATGGAAACAGTTCTGTTGACCAGATTTCCAAGTGTATTTGCAAGATCCGAATTCATGCGCTCTACCATCAGTTCCCATGTGATCACTCCATCATTTTCGAATGGCATCTCATGAAGAACAAAATAACGAACTGCATCTACTCCAAAGAAATCTACCAGTTCATCTGCATAGAGCACGTTTCCTTTGGATTTACTCATTTTTCCGTCACCCTGGAGCAGCCATGGATGTCCAAATACCTGTTTTGGAAGTGGAAGATCCAGCGCCATCAGGAAGATTGGCCAGTAAATCGTATGGAAACGGATGATATCTTTTCCGATCAGATGCAGATCTGCCGGCCATAATTTATGAAACTGCTCCGTGCTGTTTCCATCGCAGTCGTATCCGATTCCTGTGATATAGTTTGTAAGCGCATCCAGCCATACGTAAGTTACATGTTTCGGATCGAAGTCTACCGGGATTCCCCATTTGAATGATGTTCTGGAAACACACAGATCCTGCAGTCCCGGAAGCAAGAAGTTGTTCATCATCTCGTTTTTACGGGATACCGGCTGAATGAATTCCGGATGTGTATTGATATGCTCGATCAGTCTGTCTGCATATTTGCTCATTTTAAAGAAGTATGCTTCCTCTTTTGCCGGCTGTACTTCACGTCCGCAGTCCGGACATTTGCCGTCTACAAGCTGTGATTCTGTGAAGAAAGATTCACATGGAGTACAGTACATTCCTTCATAGTGACCTTTGTAAATATCTCCCTGATCGTACAGTTTTTTAAAGATCTTCTGTACCTGTTTTTCATGATCTTCGTCTGTTGTACGGATAAATTTGTCATAAGAAGTATCCATCAAATCCCAGATTTTCTTGATTTCTCCGGAAACATTGTCTACAAATTCTTTTGGTGTTACTCCCGCCTCTTCTGCTTTGAGCTCGATCTTCTGACCATGCTCATCAGTTCCTGTCTGGAAAAATACATCGTATCCCTGACTTCTCTTGTATCTTGCGATCGCGTCAGCCAGAATAATCTCATAAGTGTTTCCAATATGCGGTTTGCCTGATGTGTAGGCAATCGCTGTTGTGATATAATATGGTTTCTTGTCTGCCATCTCTCTTCTCTCCTTCATAAAAAATCCCGTCTTCCTGCTGCCAAGAAGACGGGTGAATACCGTGTTACCACTTCTGATTTATCTCAGCCTCACGGCTGAAACCTCTGTGAGTGCTGCCAAAAACACTCTCTCGCTGTAAAGGGCGAACCCATCGCAGTTCACATCATGCTTGCTGCGCCGCTCGGGAGCCATGTTCGATCATCTTCCGTTCATCCCTCTCAGCATCGGATCCTTTCTCGGATCTTCCGGGAATTCTCTGTAAAATTTCGGATAACCTACTCTCTCCGTCTTTGCATTTTCCGTATGATTTTTCTACCAGATATGTGTATAAAATACACACTTTCTCGTTGAAAATCGTATCACAGCCGGAATGATAAGTCAAGATTGCACCTTTTAAAAATTTGTCTTATTACGATCCAGCGGCCACTTCAACCAGAAATTTTTTCTGCCGTAATGCCTCTTCGATCAGATCCAGTGTCTCTTCGGAATCTGCCTCGATCAGATGATAGTGGTAATTGGAGGTAATATTTTTCAGAGGACTTGATTTTCCCCGCTTAATATCCTCTACAAATTCCATCACTTTTCGTCTGGATGTGATGTTAATCTCTGCCTCCATGTGACCGTACACCCTGTGATTGACCATCACGTTCACCACTTTTCCGCCCAGATCCACTACCGTACACAGCTCGTCTTCCAACTCTTCATCCGTGTGATTCACTTTGAAGATCCGGTTCACGGAATGTGGAGTATTCAGAAGATATCCCCTGTTTGTGGATATGATCTCATGTCCCGCTGCCCGGATCAGTGCAATATCCTGCACGATCACCTGCCGGCTGACATCAAATTCTTTTGCAAGCTGCGCCCCAGATACCGGAATACTGCTTTTTTTAATCTGATTTATGATTTGATCTCTGCGTTCAGAACCTGTCATAAATACTGTTCCTCTCTTTCTTTTTCTGCATCTTTATTCCACTGCATGCAGATTCTTTAAAGAAATATCTAGGATCGGAGCGGAGTGTGTCAACGCACCGCTGGAAATATAGTCAACTCCGATCTCTGTCAGACGCGCGATATTTTCTTTTGTCACATTTCCGGAGCACTCTGTCTGGGCTCTTCCGTCGATCAGCTCCACTGCTTTTTTCATATCCTCCGGTGACATATTATCCAGCATGATGATATCTGCGCCGGCTTCCACCGCTTCTTTTACCATATCCAGATTTTCTACTTCTACTTCAATTTTTCTGACAAACGGTGCATACTCTTTTGCCATCTGCACCGCTTTTGTCACGCTTCCCGCTGCTCCGATGTGATTGTCTTTTAACAACACACCGTCAGAAAGGTTGTAACGGTGGTTGTAGCCGCCGCCTGCACGAACTGCATATTTCTCAAAAATACGCATATTCGGCGTTGTTTTTCTGGTATCCAGAAGTTTGATCTTGCTTCCTTCCAGAAGTTTTGCAACAGAATTGGTATAGGTCGCGATTCCGCTCATTCTCTGAAGATAGTTCAAGGCAACACGTTCTCCGGAAAGAAGGACGCGAATATCTCCTTTGACTTTTCCCATAAGCTGTCCATTTTTTACTTCCTCTCCGTCTTTGCAGTATAACTCTACCTTCGTGTCCGGATCCAGAAGTGCAAACACTCGCTCAAATACTTCCAGTCCCGCAATAATTCCATCCTGTTTGCAGATCAGGTCTACTTCACCTGCCACTGCCTCTTTCATCACTGAATTGGTTGTCACATCTTCACTGGAAATATCTTCTTTTAACGCTTCTAAGATCAGGTGATCTGCCTGAAGCTTCATTGTAATCTGATTCATCTGGTTTCTCCTTTATGTTTCATCTATTCTTTCATTTTATACAGCCTGTTCTTTTTCCAGGCACCATTGCTCTTTGATAAGATTTGCCGCTCTTTTTGCAAATACAAGACTCTCCAGAAGAGAGTTGCTTGCCAGACGGTTCGCTCCGTGCACACCGTTGCAGCTTGTCTCTCCCACTGCAAACAGCTGCGGCATGGACGTGTGGCTGTTCTTGTCTACCCAGATACCGCCCATAAAATAGTGCTGCGCCGGAACGACCGGAATGCACTCTTTTGTAACATCATAGCCTTCCTCCAGGCAATGCTCGTAAATATTCGGAAAATGACTCAATATCGTCTCTTTCTCGATCGGCGCCATGGACAGCCACACAAAATTCGTTCCATCCTTTTCCATCTGTTCCCGGATTGCCCTGGTCACCACGTCTCGCGGAAGCAGTTCATCTACGAAACGCTCCATGTTTTTATTATAGAGAAGTGCGCCTTCCCCACGGACGGATTCGGAGATCAGGAATCGTCTGCCCGGCTTTTCCGAATACAATGTAGTCGGATGGATCTGTACATAATCCAGATTCTCCAGACGAATGTGATGTTTTTTCGCTACTTCCAGTGCATCTCCTGTCAGATGCGGAAAATTTGTGGAATGCTGGTACAGCCCGCCGATTCCTCCGCTTGCCAGAATGGTATAATCTGCATAAATAGAGGACTCTTCACCACTTTGCGTCTTCACGGTGATTCCCGCACATTTTCCATTTTCCTCAAGAATGTCTGTCATGGTTGTATATTCGTAAATTGTTACGTTATTCTTTTCTCTTACCCGCGCCAACAGCTTACTGGTGATCTCTTTTCCTGTCACATCTGCATGAAACAGAATTCTCGGTCTGGAGTGTGCCCCCTCTCTTGTGTAGGCAAACGCTTCTCCGTCCTTTTCAAATTCTACTCCATATCCTACCAGATCTTCAATGATTTTTCCAGAACTGCGGATCATAATATCGACAGATTCTTTCCGGTTTTCATAATGACCGGCTCTCATCGTATCTTCAAAATAGCTGTCATAATCCTGTTCATCCCGGAGTACACAGATTCCGCCCTGTGCCAGAAATGAATCACTGCTCTCGGCATCTGATTTCGTGATCATGATGATTTCTTTGTCATCCGGAAGATTCAACGCCGAAAACAATCCCGCTACACCGGTTCCAACGATAACAACATCTGCTTTTTTCTTCATAATACTCTCTTTCCTTTCGGCAGGTCTCTTTTTTCAAAAAGACACTCTATTTTGCCAGCTCCAGCATTTTTTCCAATGGTTTTCTGGAGTCCGTTCTCAATGCTTCACTCAAATGCACTTCATTCTCTCCTGTTTTTAAGACGTGAAGAACTTTTTCTAATGTGATCAGCTTCATATCTGTGCAGACAGGCTCTGTCTCTGTAAAATAAAACTTCTTGCCCGGGTTGTCCTTTTCCAGTTTGTAGCGAACTCCATTTTCCGTACAGATAATAAATTCTTCGTTTTCGCTTTTTGCTGCATAATCAATGATCCCGGATGTGCTTCCCACATAATCGGAAATCTCCAGCACTGCTTTCGGACATTCCGGATGGGACAATACTTCTGCATTCGGATGCTGTGCCTTTGCTTTTTTGATCTCTTCCACCTGCATCTTCTCATGGATCGGGCAATAGCCTTCGTTGTATACAAAGTTCTTCTCCGGTACCTGCTCTGCCACAAAATGCGCCAGGTTTCTGTCCGGAATGAAGAAAATATTCTTGTTCGGAAGTTCTTTTACGATCTTCACTGCATTGGCAGATGTCACACATACATCGGAATGTGTCTTCAATTCTGCAGTAGAATTGATGTAACACACCACTGCCAGATCTTCATATGTATCACGCATCTTCTGGATCGTATCTGCATCTGCCATATGCGCCATTGCACAGTCTGCATGCATATCCGGCATCAATACGGTTTTCTCCGGGTTCAGTACCTTCGCACTCTCTCCCATAAAAGAAACGCCACAGAATACGATGGTCTGCTCTTTCAATCCGACTGCAACCTTACTCAGATAAAAAGAATCTCCGATGTAGTCGGCAATGTCCTGAATCTCCGGCCTTACATAATAATGTGCCAGAATGACTGCATTTTTTTCTTGCTTCAATTTCTGGATTTCTTCCACAATTGTCATCTTCTATTCCCTCACTTATCCTGAATTGTTAAATTTTTATCGTTAATTGCTGACCATTATAGCACAAGACTTTACATATGACAAGACAGTTGTAAAATTAAAAAAGAAGATACAATCTGATTTAACAGACTGTACCTTCCATATTTTATACACTTAATTTCTTTTCTGCCAGCACGCTGGATATGGCAAACAATCCAACACATACCACAATATAGAATCCGTATTCTGCGATTCCGATATAAAGTCCTTTGTGAATTCCCAGAACCTCGTATCTTGCAAACAGGTTATAAACATACTCCACAATTCCGTTGATCACGAAGAACAGGATCAAAGAAACAATCCCTGCAAATCTGGAATTGATCAATACCGTTCTGGATACAATAATTGCCAGAAATCCGGTTGCGATCACAGATGTCCATGCCAGGAAGAAAAACAGCAAGATTGCCAGAACGGTTATCCAGTCCAGGTTGCCCTGAAGCAGCCACTCAAATCCCATGCGGATTGCCTGCATAAGTTCTTTCCATGCTCCCTCTTTTGCGATCATCGTCATAACGCATGCGGTACCAGCCAGCACATATGCTGCTGAAATACAGAAAATCTGCAACGCTGCTGCGATATATTTTGCACCAAGGATCTTCCAGCTTGGCATCGGCACCATCCAGAGCATATGACTCTGCTTTGTTTTCAGGTCACGATTCAATATCAACAGACTTTCAATTCCCATATAGAAGAAGACAAACATTCCAACAAAAATCTCCAGTCCCATACTGATTCCTACCATATTCCCATTGTCTGAAAAAATTCCTGCCGCAAATGCCAGTAAAAATACCAGAAGCAGCGCCAGTATGATGTTTCTGGATGTCTGCTGTTTTTTCAGCTCATATTTGATCAAACGTCCCATTTTGTTTCCTCTCTTTCTCTTTTCTCATTCTGCCTTTGTTCTTCCTACATGATCTCCAGATAAATATTTGCCACGGATTTTCCACTTTGCATCCGTTCTTCTTCCACTGACATCCGGCGCACAACTTCTCCGTCTTTGATAAAGATTGCCTCATCGATAAAACTCTCGATCTCATCGATCATATGTGTGGAAATTACAAAGGTATTTTTTTCATTTGCTGACTCCAGGATCATCCCGAGAATCTCTTCTTTTGCTTTGTAATCAATTCCATTGAACGGCTCATCCAGAAGATACAGCTCTGCTTTGCGGCTCAGTGTTGCGATCACCTTCAGCTTTGCTGTCATACCGGTGGACAGTTCTTTGACCTTCATCTTGCCTTCCAGTGACATCCTTCTTACCATCTCGTGAAATTTCTTCTCGTCAAAATCCGGGAAGAAATCTTTATAGTACTGTCCGACTCCGTTCACATCCAGAAAACTGTAGAAAAACGGCTCTGTAGACATGTAGGCGATCTCTGCCTTATCTCCATAGAACCACGGATGCTCCTTGAACAAAATCTCTCCGGATGTAGGCTTTGTCAGACCGGAGATGATCTTCATCCATGTGGTCTTTCCGCTTCCGTTCTCCCCGAGCAGACCATAGATCTTTCCGCCTTCCAGTTTCAGCGAAACTTCATTCAGCGCCTTTTTTGTGTAAAATGATTTGCTTAAATTACGACATTCTAAAATCATCTTCTCTCCTCCTTGTAGTCTGCAATTTTTGAGATAATATCATCTTTTTCAAATCCAAGATCCTGCATCTCATGTATAAAGCTGCTCAACAATTCTTCTGCCATTTCTTTTTTAATCGTCTCGAACATCGTCTCTTCCTCCATCACAAATGTTCCAATCCCCCGCTTTGTATAACAATATCCATGTGTCTCCATCTCTCTGTAAATTCTTGCCGCAGTGTTCTGATTGATCTTATAAAGAACCGCCAGCTCTCTGTTGGATGGAAGCTTCTCTCCGGGAAGTATCTTTCCCTGGATCATCTTTTTCTTCAAGTCGTGAATGACCTGCAGATAGATCGGTATCTCTGCATTGTAATTCATCTTCTTCCTCCTTCCGCCTCGTGTATCAGTGCTATAGTTAGATAGTACACTAGGTTTTTGGTTTTGTCAAGAGGATAAAAAAAACAGCCGCATGATTTTTTCTCACACGACTGTTCCGCTTATCTTCTCAACACTGCCCACTTCTGCTCTCCGTCATCCTTTAAATCTACATCCGGAAAGCTTTTGATATACTGCTGAAACTGCGAATATCCATAATCTCTCACTTTAAAATTCCCGAACTTATTTCGAATCTTATTTCCGAGAGTTCCCAGAGATACTCCCTGACATCCCGCCTGTTTCAACTGGTACATAATATATTCTTCAATACGCTCCTGCTGACTTTTATCTTCATACAATGTCACGGATACTTTCGTTCCATCCTGTAACAGCTTCAGTTTTGGAAATGTTTCCAGAAACTTGGACAACAGACTGTATCCATATCTTCGCACATCGAAATCCGGGTACAGTTTGACCAGACGGCTTCCGACCTCTCCAAGTCCTGTCTCCTTATCGTTGTTTTGATTTTCTGTAATAATCTTCACGACCGCTTCTTCAATCTGACTCTTGGAGACTGCACCGGCAGACTCTTTTTTGGACTCTTTTCCTATAACTGCATGTGCCGCTGCTTTTTCCGGTTTTTCAAGCATGCTGTCTTCTAACAGCAATTCCAATACGGTAAAAATATCACAGGCTTTTCGAAACGGCGGCGGTGTCTTATCTTCTCCCATTCCAATCACCATTTTTCCGCTTTCCCGAAGTCTGCTTGCCAGCTTTGTAAAATCGCTGTCACTGGACACCAGACAGAATCCTTCCAGCTCGCTTGTGTACAGCATATCCATGGCATCGATAATCATTGCCGAATCGGTCGCATTTTTCCCATGAGTATAGCTGAACTGCTGGATCGGTGTGATTGAGTTCTGCAAAAGCACCTCTTTCCAGCTGGAATTGTAGGTGCTGGTCCAGTCCCCGTAAATCCTCTTGTACGTGACATTCCCATACTTGGATAACTCATCCAGTATCGGTTTGATATATTTTGCTGAAACATTGTCCGCATCGATCAGCAACGCGTATCTCTCTTCCATATTTGATAACCCTCTCCCTCTAAATTTTTCCATTCAAACACACCATTCTCACAGATCATGTAGCTGTGTTCTGAATTTTCTTTTGGAATCGACACAGAACCCGGATTCATGTACATGACACTCTGATCTGCTTCCGTATGAATCTTTTCACATGCCGGTATATGTGTGTGTCCGTTCAGCAGAATATCCCCTGCTTTCAGCATCGGCAGCTTTCCCGGATTCCACACATGACCATGTGTTGCATAAATATTCTGTCCATCCAGATTCAAAAAACAATAATCCGCCAGAATCGGAAATTCCAGAACCATCTGATCCACTTCCGTGTCACAATTTCCTCTGACACATAAGAGCTCCTGTTTTCTTGCATTCAGCATGGCAATGACTTCTTTCGGCGCATACTCTTTCGGAAGATCATTGCGGGGGCCGTGATATAAAATATCCCCCAATAAAAGGAGCTTGTCTGCTTTTTCTCTGTCGTAAGCTTCCAGCATTTTTCTGCAGTAATATGCAGAACCGTGAATATCTGATGCGATCATTAATTTCATATGTGATTCCCTCTTTTCTCTATTAAAAAACACTCTTGCTCAATTCCTTTTCCTGTTTCTATCAGCCTTTTGATCAGCTCTTGCAGTTTTGGATTTTCATCCTGAACACGCTTTAGTTTTTCCAGTGTTTCCGGATCTATCACTTCTGTAAATTCCTGATATGCTTCATATGTCTCAACATCCATCTGAAGCGGCTCTAACTCCGGAAAGATTGTTTTGCGTATATACTGAAAAATTTTGATTCCACCGTAATCCAGATCTCCGCTGTGAAAATATTGCACTTCACAGGATGTCTGATTTTTTAACACTTGATGCAGCTGCTTTAAAAATCTACATTCTTTTGGAGAAAAATATCCATGACTAAATAAGTATAGAATACCATCCTTATACGGTGCAGAGATATAATTGGCTTTATTCTCAAATATCACGATCTTCTGAATATTCTGTACTTCTTTTATCTCGGCATGCTCCAGTGTCTGACTGTTTAATGTAGTACCGAACCGATAACACTCTGTATTAATCTCCTGAGTGCTTCCATTTTCTTCTTTCAGACAAAAATGCAGTTTCCCTTTTAAAGACAGTTCTTGTGCATATTCTTCGATCCACAGCTGCTGAAGCACTGTCGTGTCATCCATTTCTTTTTCTACATCCGGACAGAATTTTTTCGCAGTACTGATGACATGACTTTGCATCTCTTGTTCAAATGTTTTTGTATTTCCCAAATATTTTTTACTGAAAATCCTTTTAAAAACAGATTCTGTAAGCTGATCCAGACCTTCAAAGCACGGGGCATATTTTTTCTCATCCGCTAATAATTCCAGAAGATCTTTTTTTCGTTTATTTTCCGATCGTTCCAGCAAATCCTGGTAATATGCACGAATCCACAATTTTTTTACTTGTGCCAGCTGGTTTCTTAAAAATTCTTGATATAACCGGATTTTCTCCTGTTTTGGCAGAAATTCTGCATCCACTTCCTGCTGATATAATGCATAAAATTTTTCTTTGTCTTCTAATCTGTAGCGTATTCTTTCAATATCACTTCCCCGATATCCATCTGCCCATTTAATTTGGATCAGATTTTTGTGCTGCAATTGCTCTGCCTCCTGCAGCACATCTGATTTTAAATGTTTTTTATCATAAAGCTCCCCATGTTCATTGGCCAGACTTTTTCCACCTCGGCTTTCTGCCCGCCAGCTTTCTGTCCCGGATTCAATCTGTTTTACGATATTTCCCAATATCCACGTCATCATTCTTCCCCTTGCAGCTGTTCAAACTCCATTCGTTCAAATTCCTGTATTGAAATATGCTTTTTATTCGGATTTGCATACACAAATGTCTTGTCTACATTTTCCAGATAGTTCTGAATCTTATCATTTGTTGCACTGATAATCGCCTGAAATCCCAGTCCCCGGATCAGAGAAATACAACTTGCTACTTTCTCTGCATCCATTTTGGAAAATGCCTCATCCAGGACAACCAGACGCAGGGTTGGCGGACGCTTGATCTTCGGAGACAGATTGATTCTGTAAATCTGTGCAAAGCTTGCCAGAAGCGCGATGTAAAGTGGGTTCTGACCTTCTCCACCGGAATTTTTCTTGATCATCTTGCTCAGACCGATCCGCATATCCTTTTCTCCCTGCACGATCTGCTGCATATCAAAGGAAAGATACGTGCGATAATCTGCATATTTATCCATATTTTTTCTGGCTTCCTCCAGCTCTTCCCTGGTGGCATTCTCCGGCGGAATGAAAATCTCGATCAGCTCATTCATCAGATCTCCGTATTCTTCCTCATGCTCCATGGTAAACAGGTTCATCTGATTTTCCATGTGGTCACTCAACTGAGACGGATTGATATCCAATGCGTCATCCATAAACATCCGATAGAATCGTCCGTCCGGACCTTTGTTTTTCGTAATGACAAACTGATACTTGTCCTTTCCGAAATCCAGACGGCTGATGATCCGGTTCAATTCATCTTTTTTCTGATATGCCTCTTTGATTGCATAACGAATCTTGGATACAAAATCAACTTTAAAGTGTTCCACTGCTGCTCTCGCCTGTTCCTGTGCTTCTTCCCTGTATTTTTCCAGGTTATCGCACTCAAGATTTGAAAGCTGCTTTTCGTACACGTCATTGTCACGGATCGTTGCAGAATAGGTTCTGTTTGGATATTTTCGAAGATATGCACTCCTTGCTTCTACCAGTTTTTCATATGCTTTTTCTTGCGCATCTTCCAAAGGCTGTTTTTTCTTGATACGTTCCCGCATCAGGTACTCATAATTGCGGCTCTGTCTGCCCTCCAGATACTCCTGAAATTCCGGCTCATATTTTTCTCTGTCCTGCTGCCGGAATTCATTTTCTTTCTGCACTAACTGTTCATTAAAATCTACCTGCATGTTCTGGAATCGTTTTCCGTTTTCCTGATGATTCCAGATGGTTTTCTGAACTGCCTCAATCTCTGCTTTCTTTGCTTCCTGCTTCTGCTGGATTTCCTGTTTCTGCTGCTCCCACACCAGAACGGATTCCTCTCGCAGCTTCTGCATTGTATCCAGAAGTCTGGCCTTTTCTGCCTCCTTTGCCGGAATTTTCTGCAGATCAGACAGCCATTGTCTGTAATCCTCCAGAGGCTGTGTCAGTCCTTCCAGCTGAGAGATCCTGCGAATTTCTTCCAGCATTTCCTGCAGCGGAATCCGTTCCTCCTGAAGACTCTCACATTTTTCTTCCAGACGGCGGATTCTCTGACGCATACTGGTCTCTCCGATATATGCCCTTCTCGTATAATTTTCCGGATTGATATGCTGCAGACGGAAACTGTGGTACAGCACACAGTCTGCAGTGATTCCGATCCGGTTCTGACGAAGCTCTTCGATACTTTCACATTTGATGACATTTCCGAGGAAGAAATTGATGTATGCCTGCACATACGGCTCTTTTGCGATCAGTTCCTGTGCCAGGGCTCCTTCTTTTACTTCCCATTCTGTCTCCTGTACTTTTTCTGTATCCAGAACTGCTGCCCGGAAAAATTTCTTCTTATCCATGTCCTGATAGATTTCCATGGCAGTTTTCGCGTACTTTGGTTCCACGACCAGAAGCAGCTTGTTGTTTCCGAGATATCCTTCGATGGCATTGTGCCAGCGTTCGTCCCGCACATCCAGAAGATCCGCCAGAATCTGCACATTAACAAACTTGCCGCACTTCTCATGCAGCCGGTTTCTCAACTCATATCTCGCTTCTTCCAGTTCTTTTGGATAGGCTTTTCTTCCCTGTTTCAGCTCTTTTAATTCTTCCCGTGCCGCTTTTTCTTCTTTTTTGACTGCACGAAGTCTGGCATCCGTCTCCTGACGCTCTTCTTCCAGTTCTTCCCGGATCTGTGTCAGACTTGTCTGCAGCCGTTCCAGCTCACCTTCCGTGATCTTTCCAGAAACAAACCGGTCAATATCCCACAAGGTCTGATTCGGCGTCACATCTTTTTCTTTCCACTCTTTGAGACCATCTGCAGTCTTTTTCCATCTTGCCTTACTGTTCTGCAGCCGTTCCAGGGCTTCGTTCAGACTCTCCAGATCTTTTTCCATGGCTGCATAACCACTGTCCGCAATCTTCAAAATTATTGCTTCGTATTCTTTCTGAAGTTCTGCCTGCTCTTTCTCCAGATTGACTCTTTTCGCTTCCTGTCCTGCAATCTCTGTCTGTGTCTCTTTCATCCGGTCATTCAGTTCCTGGATCTTACTCTGCAGATGCAGGATTTCCAGCCTGGAAATCTGATAGGTACAGGACGCCGTCTCTTCCTGTTTTTCTTCATACTGCCGATAGGAACCCCGGATCTCCTGAAGATACCCGATTTCTTCCATGGTCTCTTCGATTTTCCCGCGCATTCTTCCATACTGCATCACACTTTCCTGCAGCTCTTCAATGTGCATATCCTGTTCCATACAGATATATTCTTTCACGAAATCTTCCAGTTTGATATTCATACGGAACGGAATGGCTCGCTTGAACAAACGAGGAAATTTTTCGATATCCAGACCGCCCAGATAAATGTCATACATCTGTCTGCGGAATCTCTCATTGCTCGGACCACAATAATACTCTTCCTTTGAAAATGTCCGCTGCAGATATTCTTTGACTTCAAATGTCGTCAGGCAGCGCTTATCCGCCCGGTACTGATTTTCCAGAAGCCCGCTTTTATGCCAGAAAAACAGGCGATTGATCTCATTTGTGGCTGTCTCAACATCAAATACCACTCCCACGCACTGTTTTTCTTTTGTATCGGTCTGCTCCAGTTCTAAAACGATCGTACTGGAGAAATTCTGATTTCTCAGATATTGAGATTCATTATTTTCTCCGATGTTTACCATTCCTCTCAGATATTCAATCAGAGAACGATCCGAATCATCAGCTGCCGCCTTATTGAAAAACCCTCTTCCGTCCGTGTTCGCGTACAATACGATCTGCATGGCATCGATCACCGTCGATTTTCCACTTCCGGAATGTCCCGTAAAGAAATTGATTCCCTGATTTAATGTCAGGATCTTTCGGTCTATGTAGTGCCAGTTATTCAGGCAGATTTTCGAAAGCGCTTTGAACGCCTGTTTTGTCTCCACTGTCTTCCTCCTCACTGAACGTCTCTAATAGTTCTCTGATATCATCTCCAAGCAGCACTGTATTGATGCACGGATAAATAACAAGTCTGCTGTTCTCATCCAGCTCCTCCATCACATCCACAGGTTCCACAATCTGATATTTTTTCAAAAATGCAACGGTCCTCCGCATCTCTGTTGGGGACGGCAGGCCGCTTAACACATGAAATTCTCCTGCTTTTCCGTTCACTGCTCCAAGAGTGGTCACGATATGGCTGCTGGATGACACTGCTGCCATCTGCTCATCATAGATCAGCTTTAACACCAGAATATAGATTGTGGCAAGTCTGGAGAGCTTTTCTCCCCATAGTGTCTCTCCCTGGATGTACATGACGCCCATATGCAGATTTTCCTGCAGTGTGATTCCGGCAACCGCAAAATACGCTTCCAGAAATTCTCTGTGTCTGCTGCATACACGGTACTCCCTGACCGGAACCATCCGCCCGGTCCGTTTTTCAAATTTTCGTTCCAGAAGAAAGGTCTGGCGATATAATGTCTGGATCACATGTTTGATATCGTCCTGTTCTTCTTCCGAAAGCTGCTCGTAATATTCGATCATTGCGGTCTCCTTCGCACAAATTTTAATGCCGGATATTGATACTGTCCACTTTGGATGACTGTCTCATCCTCATTCAATACCCGATATTTACTGTTCTTTCTGGTACTGTAGTCATATGCCAGGATCAGTTTTTCAAATTCTGACTCCTCAGCAATATGAAGCGCTCCCGCATCCATCACTTCCTGTTCCATATGACTTTCGATAAAATCTTCGATTTCCTGTCTGCTGTAGCGCATCTGGATCCGGTTCAATTTCAGCACGTCTTCCCGATCCAGATCTTCAAATTCTTCATCCTGCCCCATCTGACTGATAAAATCTGTCCTCGGTTTTCTTCTCTTATACAATGATTTTTCGGAAATCATCTCAAACAGAGACAGGTTCATCCGTTTTCCCGCTTCTGTAAGCAGCTTCTCCGGTTCTTCCTGCGCAGATATTTTATTCAGAAGCTGCACCACCAGCCCTTTGGTATCAGTCTCTCCGCTTAACAGATAATTCATCCGGCTCACAGTTGCCCGCACATATTTGGAATGCTCTCTGTCCATATTGGAGATTCTGTGTTCAATGTCATCAAATCCCCGTTCGATCAGATCCAGCAGATCTAACACATCCTCTTTCGTATCTCCTGCTGCTTTTGCTTTCTGCCGGATGCTTTCAATCCATTCTTCATTTTCCCGCATATCCCGGAGACATTCTTTGATGTCCATCTTGTAGATATAAAAATTGTCTGAGGTCTTTAAGATATGATACTTTTTCTTGACAATCTCTTCCACATACCCGTCCAGATGCTCCCGCAAAAGTTCCCCGTAAGACTCCTGATCCAAAAGCCTCTCGAAAAACTTGTCCATATTATGAAGCATATCCTGCAGCGCTTTGTTCAGCTTTCTTGTATTGATCAGAGCCGTCCTGAGCATATTCAGATTTACTCTGGAATTATTTTGGAAGGAAAACAGCGTGGCGTATACATTCTGAATATATAATTCTGTTTCTTCCAGTTCTTCGGACGTGAGTCGCTCAAATGCTTCAATAAAAATCGCCGCATAATCCGGTATCACAATATTTGTGGTTATCGTACTGTAATCTTCGATCTTTTTCAGCCATCCGGTCTTTAAAAGCCACCGTAAAATGCGGGATGCGGTCGTCTCCAGCATATCAAAATCCGTCTCGTTCTCTTCTCGCTCCAGAGAAATCTTTTTTTGTGCATTCATATCACTTAATACCTGCACACAGATCTCTTTTGTCAGAAAATAATTACTGTACTGATATTCCTCATTGATCACCAGCAGCGACTCCATGTAAATCTCCCGGTTTACCGAACGGAACAAACTCCAGAATGTGTCCGGGATCTCGTATCGTAACTGCATAATTTTCTCCGTTTTTCGTTAGTTTGTACTTAAAACATTATACCATGAAGTCTGTTTTTGATACAAATAAATCTACCAGTATATTTTCTATCCTGGTAGATTTTTTGTTCTTTCTCTATTTTTTTAGGATACTGCGTTCTCTTTTCAGTACTGTAGACGCTATCAATGCAACAATTGGTACTGTGCAAATAATTCCGATACTTCCTGCAATACTTCGAATAAGCTCAATTGCTATGAAATCTGTATTCATCAACTGTTGAAATCCAATCTTATAAGAATAGATCATCACCATCATATTCAAAGAGTTTCCTGCAAATGCAAGAATCAGCGTGTTTGACATAGTTCCCATCGCATCTCGTCCAATATTCATACCTGAACGGAACAATTCCCATCTTGTCAATTGTGGATTCAGGATATGCAGCTCCGCAACAGAAGAAGAAATACTCATTGCCACATCCATCACAGCTCCCATACAGGCAATCAGGATGCCGCACAAAAATAAATCTTCTATTTTTAAATTTGTTGAGCTTGTAATTAACAGCAAATTTTCTGCTTCTTCCATCTGATACGTCGAAACTGACATCACGTGCTGCGAAATAATTGAAAATCCGGCGCCCACCAATACACCGCACACACTTCCGATTGCGGCCACTATAGTTTTTACCTGGATCCCATCGATCAAAAAGAATGTCAAAAAATTACATACTAAAATCAGCAAAATTGTAACCAATAACGGGGAGTATCCTTTTAGTGTAAGCGGAAGTAAAATCCATAAAATACATACCATCGTAAAGACAAGGCTCACTGCTGATTTTGCACCCTTTTTTCCTCCGATGATCACCAGCAGCGCAAAGAAAATCAAAATCGCCCCGATCAGCTGAGGCACACGATAGTAATTATAAACAGAAACCTGATATCCTTTGTCCCCTTCGTCAATTCGGATCGACACTTTGTCTCCCTGACTGACCCGAACATTATAAAGTGCACTAAAATAATTGGTCACTTCTGCAACATCCCCCTGATGTTCCCCGGTTAAAATTTTTATCTGGAGTTTCATATCTCCGCGCCACAATCCATCTGTTTTCTCGTCGACGGTCACATTATTTTCTAAAATCCCGACTACTTTTCCAACCTCATAAAACGTTCCTGAGGTATTTCCTTCTTTATAAACGGGTCTGTTGTTGTTTGCATAATAAATCACCAATACAAAAGCAAGGATAGCCAGTACCCCTATGAGTAACTGGCTTCCTTTCTTTTTTACAGGTGAATTCCATAGATTCTTCATTTTCACCTATTCTCGTTTCCTAGTTTTTCAATTTTTTTCTTCTTTTTCCTGCGTACACTGCGGCTACTGACGCTGCGGCTAACAATCCAAAATACAGCATGATTGGCTGATCGTCTCCTGTCTTAACCACTTGATTTTCAGAATCTTTATCCGATTCATCTGTTGTATTCTGATTCTGATTTCCGTTTGACGAACCGCTGCCATTCTGACTCTGGTTTCCATCCGGCTGGTCTGTTTCACCCTGATTCTGCTCTCCATCTGAGTTACTGTCTTCTTTTTCTTTCAGTCCTTCTTTCGCCTGTTTCAGCTCTGACAGCGCCTGATCCACGTCTTCCTGAGATGCCGCTTCATCCGCATAGACTTTCTGTGCTTTCTCCAGCGCTTCTGCGTAGGCTGCCCAGCTTTCTTCTGTGTAGCTGCTTTCTGGTTTTTCCGGTGCTGCATTAATCTCGGAAAGTAAAGCGCTCTTATCCACAGTTATTTCCTGAGCATCTGCCTGTTTGATTTCGTCACAATTTCGAACTCGTAAACAAGTCACCGGTGTATCGGATTCTCCCTCTGGATGTGCGTATACGATTCCCACTGCGGAAATCTCAGCGCCTTCTTTTACAATAGAAGCCAATTCATTCTTGCCTGTTGTTCCAGAAGTAATATACCCATCGATGAACACATTTCCTTCTTCACCGCTTCCATCATCCAGCCAGAACTGGGAAACCCCTGTTTTATCATCGCTGTAAATTACACGGGTTACTTTTCCACTGATCTGTACCAGCTTACCGCCATTTGTATCATAATTCATGGCATCCTTTGCTGATAATACTTCCGGATCATATACATGTGTATCATCCGGGATTTTCTCTGCCTTGATCACCTGGATTTCTTTATCTCCCTGATATGCGTCTACATATCCTGTAATTTTTAATTTTGTTCCAACTTCCAGACCTGCTTCCGAATATGGGAATACTGTAATTCCTGCTGTATCATCCTGTACATAAATCGCATCAAAGAATTTGTTGTTTTCATTGCTTGTACCTGCTGTTACATAACCTTCCACAGCGAATACATCCCCTGGGGTTCCTTCTTTGCGGACTTTCTCAATCGGTGTTGTCTCTAACTCCACTGTCACCTGATCCAAAATATTATCTACAATTGTTTTATTCAAATATGGTAAATCCCAGTTATTATCCTGTTCTGCTTTAACTTCAAAATCTGAAATAAATACCGTTCCTGAAACGAATACGTCTGCGCCGCCGGATAATTTTTCATGGGCAAGCGTCACCATATTCCCCTTTTCTACAACTGTAGGACTTCCGGAAACTGTGTTTCCATTTTCATCTTTACAGTCAATAGAATATGTAGTGTCATATCCTGATATCAGCGCTTCTGCTGTTCCTGCGGAAACTGCGTCCGGATTCAGATTAACGGTACATCCACTGTATGCACTGTACTCCTGACCTTCCACTGCTCCCTTCAGATAGCTTGAATCTTTGTTATAATTTTTCAGATACAGACGATATGGCTGTCCGCCGTTGTTTGTTTCATCATATGCCTCGTCGCTGTTTAATGTCGTTGTTGCCCCAATTGCATTCAGCAACTTATTCATCTCTGTCGCTGTCTGGCACTCTGTTGAATCCTGATAATCAGCGATTCCACATACGATCAGGGTTCCGCCACGATCTGTATAGTCTTTTACTGTGTTGATAAATTCGTCGCTAAAGTGCGATGTTTTATATTCTCCCGCATTTGCTGTCCCTGATTTTTTTGCCGGCGCTGAAATGATGAGCAGAGAACATGACTCTAAAGTTTCCGATGTAATCTCATCTTTTACGGCTTCTACTTTTACATTCTTGTCTCCGGCCATCTTTGTAAAGTTTCCGACATTTCCACCGTAATATCCTGTCACATAATCGTTATAATGTGTACCGTCGATGACCACTTTTGTCACCATTTCCGGTGTAACATATGTCAGCTTAAGAACACCCTTGTATACCTTCTGTGCCCCATTTAACGTTGCCTGCACTTCCACATTCAGCTCCATATTTCCTACCTTGTCATGTGTGTAATCAAAGGTATACGCAGCTGTTCCCATGGACGGTACTGAGGTCAGATTATTCTGTTCCAAATCTGCTTCATGTACGACTTCTCCGTCTGCTGAAAATGAAATGGAGTTAATCTGCATATCGGAATTTTCATTATTGTACAGCTCTAACGTAACCGGTAATGACTGTCCTTTGACCGGCAGTACTTCCGTTGTAGAGATGCTGTTGATTCCCGCCGCTTCCACTTCTCCAACCCATACAGGAGCTGTGACAGCGATATCTCCATCTGATTCTGTAACTTTTAAATAATAATAAGAGTAATCATTCTTCACCTGGAATTCTACCGTTTCTTCACTTGTAGAAACATTCTTTTCTTCCAGTACCAGCCCTCCGTTTGTAATCACTTGAACTTTTCCGATAGAAGCATCTGTTTTGTCGCTTAATTCCGCTTTAAGTGTCACGGTATCCCCTGTCTGGTCTTTTGACAGAATCGTTCCCATCTCATAATTATCTAAAGTATAGTAAATACTCAAATCATTATCTTCTGTTGCATACACGCGATAGTTACGCATTGCATCATAAATATTGTCTTCTGTTAAGCTGTCTGCCATCACAACGCTTCGCGCAGTGTTTGCATCTCCCCAGAGACCCTTGTGGTTATCCTGATTGTTGGTCGGAGCCACATGCCATCCTTTATCGAGCGCTCTTTGATAATACTCATAGGACGGGAAATATCCGGAACTTCCAATCGCACCTTCTCCGTTTCCAACCTCAATGGTTGTGATTAACTTATCAATTTCTTCATCATAATATGCAAAATCGCTAAAGTCACCAAATGTAGTTCCCGGATGGTTAAACTGTGAAATAGACTGCGGTGCTGTTTTCAATGTTGCATAATAATTCTGCAAAGCTGTATTATAAGTAGAATACTGGCTCTGTGTTCTGCTCTGGAACCCTTCGGAGTTGAACGTATTAATATGTCCCAATCCATTCGACCATGTCATCTCAAATCCAAACAGACCCACAAAATCCTGTGTTGTATATTTTTCTGCCAGCTGATGTCCTTCTGTCCATTCGCTGCTCATGGAACCATCTGCTATCGATGCACTGTCCGCATTATCAAATGAATTGGAATGGTCTGTCAGTGCCAGGAAATCCAGATTCTCTACTCCTGACGCATGCTGATATGCCTGCTCTGCCGTTCCTGATCCATCGGAATAGCTTGTATGAGAATGCAGCTGTCCAAAGTAAAGATTGTATTTTTCACTGGTTCTTTCTGTATAAGAAATTGTTGCAATGCTGCTGTCTTCGTATCCTTCTTTCACAGCTTTGACCTTATAGGTCATCGGAAGCTCTGACAACACGATTTTGTCTGTATATTCCTGCCAGGTTGCTCCACTGTCTGCTGAATAATAAATGGTTGCACCCTCTGTTGCGCATTTAAGAGTTACCTCTGTGTTTTTCAGCACTGCACCACCGTTTGGAGATGCCTCTGGTGTTTTTACTTTTCCGCTGGTGTACTGATAGAGTATCTTGATACTATCTGACATTCCGTCTTTTGATGCATACGCCCGCACATTTGCCGGAAGCTTATCCAGAACCGGTTTGTGGTCTGCATCATACACCTGATATTCGCCGCCGTCGATTGAATAATGAATCACTACACCTTCTGTTGCACTTGTCATAGTAATTTCTGTTCCAGTTGTAGCCTCTCCCGAAGCAGGATCCGCTTTTACGTATCCGCAGAGATCTGCTGCTACCACAGGACTTCCCGTAAGAGTCACAGAATCCATGCGAAGTGTTCCTGTTGCTCCTGGCTTTCCATCTTTTCCATCTGCACGATCTTCTCCTGCAGCAAGTCGGATGTACAATTTTTCTGCATTCTCTGCACCTGCCGGAACATCAAATTTAAACTGAATATATTCGCCTGGTGCATAGCTTGTTTTCGCAATTCCATCTGTTATGTCCCCTGACTTATTCACTTCACTCGACTGTCCGCTGGAATCGTAGCTTGTGTATTTATAAGAGTAAGAACCCTTTTCAAAATTTTGGAATTTATTTCCATCTACAGAATACTGAAGCTGATATGACCCTGCTCCTGTATTGCTTGAACGAAGACGAAAGGACAGTCCCATTTTTCCATATCCCTTTGAGGATACTACAAACTGCAAATAGTCTTGACTTCCAGAACCAAATCCAGAGCCTCCCATGTAGTATGATGTGGAATCTGTTGCCGTGCTCTTGGTTTTCGTATAAGGAAGGACTTCTTTTCCTGATACAAATGCCTGATAAGTGGCTTCTCCATTCAACATATCATTTGTCTGATACAAGTCTCCGAAAATACTTCCCTCGACTCCTGCTTCTTCATAGTTTGCATTTCCTGCCCACTGTGCAACATTTAAAATTGTTTCTGCTTCTACCTGTACTCCTTCTTTTGCCGGATAGAAGTTCATCAAAAATAGAGACGTATCCGCTCCTTCTTTTTTTCCAAATGTTGTGAAGCTGCCGCTATAAAATTCAATATACTGATTTTTATTTCCGCCATACTCTGCATTCACATTTTTTAAGAAAAATCCGCCCTGTTCATCCGCTTTTTCTACATTCCATAAGCTATAATTATTCGCTTCTTTTTCTAATGTAAGGTTTCCACCATCCTGATCACTTGTAAGATATTTTCCCTGTGCTTTGAATTGGTAGTACCCTGTTTCCGCATCATATGAAGCGGTAAAAACTGCCGAACCGTCCGGTGCAGACAATACGTCTTCTTCTGACGGCTGTCCGTCTAACGCCGTCAGTCGAGTTCCACTTACTGTGGAAGACATGATCTTCTTGTTTGCAGGATTGTATACAACAAAAACATCTCCATCCTTTAACTCTGTCAATCGTTTCTCGTTTGTCGCCTCTGGTTCCGAAGCAGCTTCCTTTACTGTATATTCAAACACCTTCTGCTTACTATCAGTCAGACCTTCTTTTGTTGAATACGCTGTGATTGTAGTACTTTTCTCAATGATGATCGCAGATTCGTACTTTGTAAATCTTTCTGCATCATCCATCTTATAGTAAATTTCTGCGCCTTCCGTCTCACAGGATATTTCGACTGCTGTTCCCGGCTCTATTACTCCGGATTCCACGGAAGCTTTTACCTCTGCGCAGGTCTCTGCTGTTTCTCCACCATTCTCTGTCGGAAATCCTTTGATCTCAATCTGATTGATATTACTTACTCCGGTACTGGCAACCGTATCTCCGTTTACACTGGTATTTCCAACCTTTTTGACACGAAGCTCAAAGCTTTTTCCGGAAAGTTCTGCCGGAAGTTCCAGATCCTTGTACAATGGCTGTAAATCTGTACTGGTAATTTCCACTTCGCTGCCTGCAACTGCATTCCAGCTTGCGCCTTCATCCAACGAATACTCCACTCGGAAATCCTTTGGTCCTGTTTTCGATGAACGAAGAGATGCTGAAAATGTCAGCCTGTCATAATTTGCTGCATTCACGTCTGAGAGAAGCCAGTATCCCTCTTCTTCCCAGGCTGTTGCTGCTAAACTTTTGGACGAATATGCCGTATAGGACGCCCCTGTCACACTCAACTGCCCGCTGCCTGTTGTCGCACCTGCCGGTAATTCCGCTGGTGCAGATTCTTGGTTCTGATAATCCCATGCACCGATTGTCTGAGCGATTGCTTCCGCTTTGGATGGAAAGCTGATACTTGCACATACCATCACAATAGCAAGAAACATTGCAAACGCTCTCGATGCAACGCCTATTTTTCTTTGTCTTGTCATAATCTCCTCCCTAATCTGGTAGTATATGTGTACTAGGTCATATTACTATGCTTGTCCTGATTTCATCTACCGGTATTGCGTAAAATGTTCGTTAAACTTTCTTTTCCTGTTTTTTACACTTTTTACGTTTTCAGCTTTCAATTTTTTGAAGATGTTGATAACATAATTGCTGTTTCTGGCAGAAAAAATATGGAAGAATTTTTACTATACAGTCAAGACCACCGGCTTAGCCGGTGGCTTGTTCTGCCCCTATAAGGGGCTATTA
>OIZR01000227.1_pt1 | contig 50902 bp, 48 predicted proteins | sample 1588591 | NCBI WGS metagenome assembly OIZR01 (sample SAMN03283249) | human gut metagenome | biome: human-associated habitat; material: feces | host: Homo sapiens | place: USA | collected 2013 | reverse complement strand
GCGAACGCCCCACACCGAACTGGAGCGCAGCGGAAGTGAGGTGTGCACTGCGGGGTACCGGTCGAGAACGACTAACGAATCTCCCAACGATGCGCAAGCGAGTCGTCCCAATTCCCCCCCTCCTCCTCCCACATTTTTCTCCCCCCAACATATTCCCCCATCCCCCCAAATGTGTTATGATACAGAAGAACGACAAAGAGCAATTGAAAAAAGAAAGAGGGCGGTTACAATGATAAAATACTACGAAGGCGACATATTCAACTCCAGTGCGGACATCATCTGCCACCAGGTAAACTGCCAGGGTGCGTTTGGTCGTGGAATGGCGGGCCAGGTAAAGAAGTTATTTCCGGAGGTAGAAAAGTCCTATAAAATTCTGACAAAGCAGTGGACAGAAGAAGCGCGAGGCAAGACGTCGGCGTTGCTGGGGCGGGTATCGGCCCAGCCGGTAGAGAAAGACGGCCGATGGTTCCTGATTGCGAACCTTTACGGCCAGGACGACTATGGAAAAGGCGGAGTCTACACTGATTACGAGGCTTTAGAAAAAGCCATGGAAGAGATCCGCGAGTTTCTGACGGTACGCGGCAGAAACGAGACAGCCGCATTCCCGCAGGGAATCGGCTGCGGTTTTGCGGGCGGCGACTGGCAGATTGTAGAATCCATCATCAAGCAGGTATTTGAAGATTACCCAGGAGAAGTACAGATCTGGAAATACGACGGAAAATAAAAATACGGAAAATAGAAATATCGATACATACTCCCCATCAACCACCAAAACCACCATATACCGGCCACAGAAGGCGTTACCGCCCCGCAGGCATACTTTATGCCTGCCCCGCATTCTCCCCGTCATACGGCCCGCTACAGCCGTTAAAACGCCCCTCCTGCCCGGCCCCTGGTAAAAAATAACACCCCTGTTCCCCACACCACCAACCGGGGAAATCTACAGCATCAGAAAGGATATTGGATGAAAAATAAATTTGTGATCGTGGATGGTTCTTCCATGCTGTCCACCTGTTACTACGCCGTGCTTCCGCGGGAAATCATGTTCGCCAAAACCGAAGAGGAAAAGCAGAAGCATTACGGAAAAATTCTGCACGCCGCGGACGGAACATACACCAATGCGATCTTCGGCATGCTGAAGACCGTTGCGTCTCTCATCAGGAAACAGGAACCCGGATATATCGCCTTTGTGTTTGACAAGACGAGAGACACGTTCCGGCGGGAACTGTACGCGGAATATAAGGGGACGAGGGGGGCGACTCCCGAGCCTTTGAAGCAGCAGTTTGTCCTGATTGAGTCAATCCTTCAGGAAGCCGGATTTAGGGTGCTCTACAGCGACGATTACGAGGCTGATGATTACGCGGGATCCCTGGTTATGAAGTTCCGCAGCCAGCTTCCTGTGGTGGTCATGACGAAGGATCACGATTATCTGCAGCTGGTCAATGACGAATACAACGTCAGGGCCTGGATGGTGCAGGCGAAGCAGGAGAAGGCAGACGAACTGTACGAAAAATACTACGGCCCATACGGCCTGACGAAAAAAGACGTGAACCTTCCGGAGAAGACGTTTGAGTTTACCTCAGAGCATGTGTTTGCCGAGGAAGGCGTGTGGCCGGAGCAGATTACCGATTTAAAAGGAATTCAGGGTGACACCTCGGATAATATTCCGGGAGTAAAAGGCGTGAGCAGTGCGGTGCCGCCTCTTCTGGCTGAGTATGGTACCGTGGAGGCGATGTATGAGGCGATCCACGACGCAGAGACGGACAAAAAACAGCTGAAGGAGCTCCAGGATTTTTGGAAGGAGAAGCTGGGGATATCCAGAACTCCCTACAAAGCGCTGACGAAGACAGGGGAGGACGGCGAACTGTGCGGGGAAGCCGCGGCCGTGCTGTCGAAGCGTCTGGCTACCATTAAGACGGATATTCCGCTGGATCTGGAACTCGCTGATTTTTCCGTGGAACAGTACAAGGAGAAGGTTCTGCGCAAATGGTGTAAGAAACTGGATATCAAGGAGACCTCTGTATTCGGCTGAGCCATCTCAGCTCCAGCAAGAAATTCTGGTAAAAATTGCCATTCTTGCAAATTAATTACTCAATTTTTCCCAAACGCAAGAATAAAGAAAGAATATCGTAAATTATCGGAGACAATGAAAAAAAACTTGTAAAAAGGAGAGTTCCAGCCTGCATACAACAAAAATGGCGTTGAAATTTATACAACAATTGTACAACAGAATCGGGAGATAAAAACGCTAAGAAGCCTGTGTTTATGCGGAAAACACGGGCTTCTTAGCGTTGTACAGAAATATCGCAAAAAATTCAAATCCAGAGTGTACGTCAAGGAGCACAGCGGTAAAATGAGGTGTGAGTGTGTAAAAAAACGTCAAATTTGAAAAAAGAGGAAAAAATTGTATCCATTGTAGTAGCGAATGGTCTTTGATGAAACAGCGGCGGGAGAGAACAGGAGAGCGATAGAGGCGAAATAAGCGGAATTTCTTGAGCCAGAGTAGTATTACGGGCTATGATGGAGAAAGTCCATTGTAGAGCGTTTTGGTGCGTTTTGAGCTAGATAGATTGATTCCCTTATATAAGGAAAGAAGATTTTTGAAGGTCGGCAGTTCTAAAACTTTTAAGACGATCCGGCTAAATGGAGAAAATATACAAATTTTATTACTAATGGACAAAAACGGACTTTTTAACTTGCCAAAGATAGAGTGCGGAGAGATAGAGATTTTACAATACTGTATAAATCAAATAAGGAATAGATATTTGCACACTCCCTATATACCGTGATTATATGGTATTATACCGGGGCTTTAAGCTATAGTTAAATATAATAATATGTATAGTTTTAAATATACTTTTCTCACCGTAGGATTTTTAACAGTAATAGAAAAAATAGGTACAAAATTTGCACACGCAGCTATCCCATAGGCTATACATAATGTACCGGACTTTTAGGCATAGATAATAGCAGTTAAATACAGAGTAGGGAAAGTATAATAAGATTCATATAAATGCATATACCCAGCTATTAGATATAAGAAAATTGTAAAATTTTCTTATATGACTAAAAACGCTAATGCCAGAGTAGTGAACAAACCGGAGATATAGTATATATATAGGCTAAAGGTGGTAATAAATTGTAAAATATGGGGGCTAGAGGGTTATAATATAAAGATAGGGGGATTTAATATAAGGATACGATATAGGATATTGTACAGGGATTTTATAGATATGAGTAAGTATACAGGGAATAAGACATAGGGAAAATATAAGTGTGTTCATTACCTATCGAAGTGAGCACAATAAAAATTAAAGACAGGCTGTTTGGAGATACTGGTTCCAATGGTAGAAGTACTTTTCTCTATGTTTTAGACTTGAAAATAGATAGGAATTAGAATACCTATATTGGATTTAAGGAGTATATATCGGATATAGAAGCCTTGTTTGTGGACATTAAGCCCACACTTTTACAGTAAATTGTTTAAAAATAGAAAAATAAAAACATAGGATAGCTAGGGTTTATTGGCATAGAAACAGCCATTAGACCCTAGCTCTTTTTATTTGCACAAGGCTTTGACGGTGAAAGACTGATACCGAATGAAAATTTCTATGTTAGCCATTAAGGCAGGGTCTCGAATTGCTTACAACCCGCTTTATATACATAGGAAACCGGGGAAACTGACAACTCTAACAAGCTGTTTTAGAGTGTCCGTAGAACGGAATTGAGCTAGTGTCTGAAAGGGTATCTCAATACAAGGGATAGAAGGGGGGACAGCAGTAATTAATTGACAGTGTTTTTAGTAGTACTAACAGATTTAGTAATTAACAGGGAAACCACCAGATTAAAGCAGCTCAATGTAACTCGTAAACAGGGATACGCAAGATTAAATAGCGTCCCCAGCAGAAAATACCAGGAGGTATAAATTATGTATAGCACAGAAATAAATTTAAACAAGGCAACAGCGGCAACAGCGAGGGCAACAGCGAACAGACATAACATTTTAGAGTTACTCAAGGTAGCGAAGCTAGTGCGGGTAGGGTTTAACGGGAAAGACAATGATCCAGTTTATTTAAAATATGAACCCAATAAAGAAACAGACACAAAAACGCTTTACAGAGAGGCAAAAGCATTATACCTACCCATGTATAACAAGATGGGATACCTTTTAGACTATAGCAACTGGCACAACGTAGAAGTACTACAGGTACTTGAACATAAAGGTACATACCAGAGAAAGCAAAGCATGTGTTTTGATGTTGATGGGGATAGTGGGACAATATGGTTTAATGGTAATTTTCATTTACCCTTTATAGAAGAGGATTTTTTGTACAAGAGACTAGAGTTACAGGTTGCGGAGCTATTGTTTATTGGTGCTACGATACATTCCCTCTTATTTATAAAGGAATTTCGCAGGTTAGATAGTAGTGCTGTGCTTATCGACAGTGACCTTACTTTAATATGGGAGAAGCTGGTTAATTCATGGGAGGAACCAGAGAGTGGCATAGAGGAATGTTTTATAAAGAGTGATGATGAAGATTTTTATGGAATGGACATGTCCTGTATAACACTTGCAACCCCTCTGAAAGATAGGACTAAATTAACAGACATTCGGCTTATAGAAGGGCCAGGGTTTTTAACAGGGATACGGTTACATGAAGAATCGGGGGAATACCGGAGCTTTAGAGTAGGATATAAACCTATAACATTTGAGGATTTAAGAAACTGGAACCCGTAAAGGCACAAGCACACAGCGGCAACAGCAAGGCACACGGGACACAAGCGACCCAATAGCAAGACCAGAGCGCTATTAAGCATAGACCTGGCTAATAAAAGGCAGAAAGCGCAAGAACAGCACAAAGAAGGGCATAGAAGGGCATAGAAGGGCATAAAGGAAGGGCGCAAGGTTTATCAGCCCTCCCCTTCCCTCAACAACACAAAGGAGACACATAAATATGAGTAACATTTCAAATAACAGAGATAAAAAATTAGGATTAACAGTTTTAGCAAAATTAGCAATACCAAACAAATTATGTGGAGGGCTGGTTTATACATTAGACGAACCTGTTTCAGATAATTTGAGAGACCTTGTAAATGAAGCTACGGCTTATTACATACCGTACAGTACCACTACAGGGTTGGTAATTGATTTTAGTAATTGGCACAACGTGAAATTTTATGATGTACGATCCATAGAAGGGATATACTTTATAGAAAAGGAGACACACTTTCACATTAACAGGGGGAACGCTAGATTAAAAAGGTCATTTCTTTTTAAAACGATTGAGGGAGATATAATAGAAAGACAGCTAGAAATCTATAAATACGAGTTAATGTTTATTGGCGCAATAAACCACGCAAATGAAGTACTGAATTATCTCTACCAAAGAGATAAACTAGGCTACGATTTGATAAATATAGAAATGTTCAATAAAATTTATAAGGGCTACCTCAATAAATATTGGGGAGAAAGTGAGAATAGTGGGGAGCAGTACGTAATTAAGAGTACCGCAGACAAAGATACAAATGACATGGCAGATATCGCAATGATACCAAAGATAAAAAAGGGACAGACAGGAGAAATAGCCGTTTTACGTTTAACAGAGGGGCCTGTTACTTTAAAAGGACACATACCCCTAAGTTTAAATTCGCAGTGTGATTTTGATATAGACAGGATACGAAGATTAAGGGAGACTCATACCATACAGATGGGGAATTACTTAATAATATGTCCCCAGAGCTTAGAAGGGCAGATACATAGTAAATAAATGAAGATTAGGTTTATTGGTTCAACAGGATTGAACTTGATAAATAAATGGTACCAAAGTACGAGAGACACACACCTATCTTAATTTAAGATAAATACCGTACAATTAAGCCGGATGTATAATAATTATAAGTGAATTCCATGTATAGTATCCATAATTATAAAAAATATATAAAGTATACACAAAACTATTGTGTTTTTAATAAAATATGATACAATTTTTATATAGAAAAAGGAACGGGTAAGAAATGCAGGACACAATTTCGCTAACCAAAGTGGTAGCACAGGAACCAATAGAATAAATATAGACAATTTTATAGAAAGGAGCTTTTACAATGGAGAAAGGCATAGAAAAAAAGAGACAGTACACGGAAACGAGATTGAACAAATACCAGGCAATTAAGGACGCAGTTCAGTTAATAAAGATACCAGATACAAATGGAAAGATGGTTTACTGGGTTAATTACACACACAAGAAGACAGAAGCGGTTCTAATAGATAGAAGATCCATTAATGAAGATGGGACTTTGATGGAAGGAATAGTGGTGGATTTTTCAGACCCACACAATGTAATGGTTTTCAAGGGGAAACAGGAAATGGTCAGCACCGTTGAATTTAGTGAGGAATATACGATTTCAGACAAGGGAAATGGATATAAACAGTACGGTTCCAGATGGATGAAACATGAATTGGTGCTGATACCATACTTAATGTATGGCTCTGATGAAGGTAGGGCGAAGGTTGATGAATGGGGACACAATCCCAATTATCAAATCCATCATTTAGCGAATGGAGACTTAGATACGGCAGATGTTACACATTTAGAGATAGTTACCGCAGAAGAGAATAAGAGACACCGCACGTATTGGAATGAACTAAACAGGTTTGTGGCAATATTAAGTGATTTTGAGTATAAGATGATAGGTTTAACGGCAAAACAAGTGGCTATGGTCTATAAAGCGGTAGAACCCCTCCTTTACGGAGACCTATATTTTTACAAAGAGAGGTTTATGGAAACACTATTAAGAATGGGTGTTTTACGCAAGTGGAGGGCACAAGCGGTATGATGGATACCACATTAGATGAAACAGGAATTAACAGGGCAATAAAAATAGACATAGTTAATTCTGCTAAAGTTATGTGTCCTTATACTGATTCAGACAATAGGCGCTATTATAAAGCTGATATTTCATACTTGAGGAACAAGAAAGACATTATAAAAGGGGCACCAGCACTTTTCATACACACTTATGATAAAGAGGGCATAGTAATAGACTTTGCGGATTGGAACCATGTAAGATTTTACGATGTAAAGGCAGATAAAGCAGATAAAGCAGATAAATGGTTTATGGGGGACTACTACATAGTAAAAGAGACAAGCTTTTCAGCTAATAGAGGTGTACCACGATTAAACAGGGTATTTTCATTAAACGGTAAGAAGATTGGGAGAGTGGAGTTTTACAAGGCAGAGCTTATGTTTATCGGAGCAATAGTACATACCAGAATAGCATTGGACTATATTTATCGAACCCGTATATGGGAGTTGGAGATGGATAATCCAGAACTAGATACATCAGACATGAAGATAGACAGGTTTATTAGCGGTTATGAGGCTATAAAAGAATTAGAGCGAAGCCTACAGGAAGAATGGAAGAACACTTCAACAAATGCGGTAAAGTACGTGATAAAGAGCAAGACGAGTAAAGATACAGACAGTTTATCAGAGATAGCATTGGTATCAAAGGCGATAGACAAACTGGAAATACGTATAACAGACGGGCCGGGGTTAATAGAGGGATACATACAAAACGCTTTTGATAAGAAGCGGTGGGATTTTAAAATAAGTGTAAAGAAATAGAAAACAGAAGGGAACCGGACTTCACTAAAACAAAAGGTGGAGTTTAACGGTTCCCCTTCCGCATTTAAAGGGGTAAAACACATAAAGAGAGGAAAAGGAGAGAATAAATGTCAATCACACAGACAGAAAGAGGGATACCGTTAATTGATGTAAGCATTGAGAAAAAGGAACTTAGTCCCCAGCGTAAAGAAGAGCTAGACAAAGCGACAAGAGCGAGGCGAGAGGAAAAGAGGGAGCTAATTTTCGATAACGCAATCCTGGTATCAAAATCGGGGAAAAAAGATTACAAACGTTTCAAAGAAGAAGATGGAGAACCCGCTGTAGGAATATATCTTCGCTACAGTGATTCAAAGGGTATGATAGTAGACTTCACTGATCCGAGCAGAGTGTTATTAAAAGATGTAGAAGAGCTGTATACAGAAGGAGTTTATTGGTTGACAGGCGATACAACAGTTACTACTAATAATAACGATAAATCCATAGTTCAGCGCAGGTTTTTGATGAAAGGCTCGGCAGAGAAAGTAAAAATAAGGATATTAGTATCAGAGCTACTAACACTGAGCTGGCTATCGTACATGATTATGACAGGGAATAGGACACCAGAGATACAGGCACAGATAGAGGCAGTAGAGCAGTGGGTAGGGGACAGGAAGTTGATAATTACTTCAACGACAACACCATACAGCATGTATGGATTAAAAATAATGAGGGGAAAGGAAAGGAGGAAACGGGCATGAACAGAAGAATGAACCTCTATATGGCAATAGAGCAAGGGATTTTAGCGGCGATGGACGGATACGGATATTATGAGCCAGTGAGAAAAGATAGTGCTACATCATTAATACTAAGGACTAACAAATTAGAAGGTGAAGATGAAGAAGTAGTTGTGGTAGACTTTTCTAATTTAGACAGGGCTTTAATATATCAAGGAGTGAAACAGATAAATGAACACAGCCTGCCATATTATAGGGTAAGGAAGATACGGAAAAGTAAATATGCTGGTTTATTAGGAAGACGTTTAGGATATGAAGTCACTAAAGGACCCGGAAGTTGGCTTAACGTACCAGAAGGATTTAAGGGTGAAAAGATTTACAAAGATATAACAGGGGTATTAGTGGCGGAACTTGTGTTTATCGGCTACAAAGTGTACCAGTCTAAAATAACAGGCAATTCCATAGGAAATGAAGTAGAGTTATGGTTAAACGATAAGGAATACATAATAGAGAAAGCAAGGCAGGAGCAGGAGCAAGGGCTTAGTGTTTATGGGTACATTCTTCGTAAACAGAGGTCACAACCCGAAAATAGCATAGCAACAGAACCAATAGCAACAGAACCAGTAGGAATAGCAGAGATAGATGATAAAGAGATAGCAATGTTTCCTTTATTCAGCAAGGAAGAAGCCATAGAGCGCATTTCCAGATTAAAAGCAGCATTCTTTAAGGGACGTGGTGAAAATGTATGAGAAGAAGCTAAACAGTACGCTATGTTTCAACCCCAAGACAGAGGGAGACATAATAGCGTTAATAGATGAACAGGCAAACAAAAGGGGACTTAAAGAATTTATTAACAGAGCGATCCGATATGCGGTAGCACATGCTGATGATTTTGACAAGGAAACTGAATATGGCTATGGTGTAGACCAAGAAAGAACAGAGTTTTTTCGTAAATACAAGATAGGGCTTGAAGAGCTGGGGAACCAATTAAATGAAGACTATAAAAAGATGATAGAACGGTATGAACAGATAGAGGCAGAGTTGAAAAAGCTGTATGTCCTGGCTGAAAGTGGTCGGGTATTTGGTTTAAGACAGAGAGCAGAGCTTTTAAGCATCGAGAGTTTATTAGTAAAACATGAATCAGAAAGAATACAGCGAAAGATATGGAAAGGCAGGAGACCGCTGATAACAGAGGCGGAGTTAAACGGCTTTAGAGGGGAGTTAGCAGAGAGAGCCGAGGATATCATGGTTTATCTGATAGAACATTACAATAAAGAACTGGCAGAGTTTCAGATGGCATTGAGACCGATGGTAATAGAGACGCAAGGCGCGCAAGCGCAATCGGCATTGGTTTCCCAAGGGGTACAACAGGGACAGAAGCAGGAACCAGAGGATAGGAATGGCGCAGAAGACAGGCAACAGGAGCTAGGGCAGGAACAACAGGAGCTTTCCATACCAGATGAAGCGGCAGTCACAGAATTTACTGAAATGTTTGGAATAGATTTTAAGTTTTGATAAAGGAGAAGGATACCGTGAGATTAAGACATTATTTAAAGATGGCGATAGAACTTATGGAGAATAACAGGGCAGTTTATTGGCGATATGATAAAACCAATTATTAAAAAAATCTTTCAAAAATGGTTTACATAATTTTGGGAAAATGTCTTCAAAAATTGTAGAAAAGCTCTTGACAAAGTTGAAAAATTCCGCTATCCTCCCCCCGAAACTTGAAAAAATTTCATTTTAAGGAGGAAGGAAAAATGCTGATACGAAGCAAAATTACCCTATTGGTGGAGGGCGAGAAGAAGCGTCTGAATCTATCATTTCATAATTCGTTCACGAGGATAGCGGTGGGGGCAGACGATGGAAAAACGAATAGCGGCTTCACCAAGTACTTTAGGCAGCTTAAAAAGACTCTGGAATTAAGAAATGAGGCAGATGATTTCATTTTCATCTTTTCCATTAAAGAGTGGGAAAAGAGGCGGGAGGAAATTTTACATGCCCAAGGGAAAGTAATCATCGTTGATAACGCAGGTCTGACCCTGTTCGCTGACGAGGAAATGAAGGACGCACTGGACAGGGGGAACATACTGGACGATAATCAGTGGATTGTGAAGGACTGGAAGGACGATGATGGCGGCGATCCGCTGCTTTATTTTCTGAATGAAGAGTTTGTAGGGTGGCTCACGGAGGTTAAGCGGCAAGACGTTATAGAAGTACGCTTGACCTACAAAGAGAAGTTGACAGCTCTAGGGCAGGGGAAGTGGCTATTTACGAGTAGAGAGGCTATAGAAGAATACGGCTTGGAGTATATGGCTGTTCCCAGAGATACAGAGAATGATGGTACAGATGAATTTGACGTAGTAGACGTATCGGCATGGGATACCGAGACTATACAGGAGTATTTCAAGAAGGTGCCCAAGGCGAGGATTTATTCAAAGTGTTTATTGGACGATGATATAATCAAAGCGTGTAACCCAATCATCACGGATACCGAGTTGATTAAACGAACATTTTACATGAAATCTTTAGAATGGGACAAGGTGGTTTCCACTAAACTCTTTTACAATATCAAAATGCTGGCAACCGAAGCAAAACTGTTAGGACCTTTGAAATATGCGGAAGTAATTCTCGGTGAAACAATGCTGTATTTGTGGAAGTCAAAGGAACAGAATCAGTTATTCGCAACCGTTGTTTTAAGCCCGAACTTTCAGCATGTCACTTATAATATTACACTATTCGATCCAGTTGAAAATGGCAGGTACAGCTTGCGTGTATCAGATAATAGTGGTTTAACAGATGGGGACATATTATTGTTAATGAAGGCATGTTTTATTACATTGGGTAGTACCTGGAAATCGGAGGGGCTTTGTATGTGGGATTTGGGGGTGAGTTGAAATGCTGACACTCTATACGGATATATGGGCGCTGACACACGATTTCATAAGACCCAACTTTGAACTGGTAAGGGACGCTGATACATTCTTCAATCAGAAAGTAAAAGCAGGGGAAATACGAATTAAAGACAGTGAACGGTTTGTTGAGCTGCTTTCCTGTGAGAGCAAGCAACCAACCCGAACAATAGATATGCTTAAACTCAGTACATCGTGTAAGACATTGATTTTGGCAGACAAGTATCCAGACATAATTTTATCGAATCAGAACATCAGTGAAGAAGCCTCACAGTATCTATTGTCACTCTTTGCGGACAGCAATCGGACTTTTCTATATGCTCCCAGAAAACAGACGTTATTATTTTCATTAATGATAGGGAAAATGGGATGTAGTGATATACCCTTCCCGATATTGGACTTTGACGAAGAAATACATGCCACCGTGGTAAGAGACGCAGAGAAGAAGGTTTGCAATACGTATGGCGAAATAGTGGAGGTACTTGACGATTTAAGGGCACCCACAGGTCGCACATCATATCCCATATTCAATAATGAAGAAGAGTTTATGGGAGAAGATGGAATCAGAATCAGTAAATGTGATAAACCATTAGAGTTATACTGTGAAAAAGAAGGGTGTCCGTACAGATTACATAGATTTAGAAGGGGGTTCATATTAGGTGCTCAGTTTATTTGTAGAGCTTTTTACGATGATTTTCTTGATTCACTTATTGAGGTAGCTTCACCCTTCGGTCTTGAACCCACAGATAGTCAGTACGATGAAATGTATGAATATGGCTTAAAATGGGGGCTGATAGAAACAGAATGTGACGATCCGTCAGAATTGCAATACAGTGATGTTTTAATAAAGGCATTTCGGAAATCTGATATAGATAATGAAATGGCGGTCTACTACGAAACAGAAGAGGGGCAACCACAGATAGTAGGTATGTTTTTGTGTATGAAGTCAGAACAAATAGAAGATGGAATTAACATAGGGGGTGAGATGATAATGTTTAAGGACAGTGATGGTATGGGATTTGATACATTATCAGATGAAGAGGACGGGGATTGGCAATACAAGGACGAAGAGGAATATGGGCTGGATCCGTTAGACAGCGAGGACGAGGAATCAGAAGAACTTGAACCCGAATATCTGGAAGATGAAGGTAAGGCTTTTAAGGTAGAGACCATAGACGATTGTGACGATGAAGATGGTATATAAGGGTTTAGCGGTTAATAGGGACACAAATCAAAATTTTTAGACAAATACATGCGACTTGAAAGCGCAAATAGAAGAAATAAGACCGCTCTTGGTAGTAGAAAACCGAGAGCGGTCTTTTTATTTATCCTCTTAAAATGCTTAAAGAACCATCTGTTACAGTGAGTGTAAGGGTAAACATACCAGTTGCAGGATTATAGCCACCACTGTAATAATATGTAGCCCGTTCAACACCTTCGGTGTTTGAATGACGAGCAATAGCATTAACAATGGCTATGGCAACAACACCTTCAGCACAGTTTCCCTCACTATCCTTTGGCAAGTTTTCCGCAGGACAACTGATAGTATACGTGTTGGTGTTAAATAAGGCATTAAAATCTATATTGATACCATATTGTTTACAGTAGTCATTAAAGATGTTGCTTTCACCCTCGTAAGGATAGTCTTTAATAGTCCATAAGCCATCAGCGTCACAGGAGGCAAAACCGTAATCTTTATTTGTTTCCATTGCTCCAGAATATAGTAATAGATACGCTTTTCCATCTATGGTTTTTACGCCAACGTCAAGGTATCCATCAGCGTCAAAGTGATACCATTTCCCATCAATTAATTGCCAGCCGTTAGTAGTGTAACTTCCATTATCTTCAACATATTTCTTCTGCCAATATTCGCCCCCATCTAATTGTTGCCAAGTTCCAGCAAAGGCTGGCACTGTCATTAAAACAGAGAGGGAGACAGCGGCAATCACCGCAGTGACTTTTTTGTACTTCTTCATTTCGTGTAACCTCCTTATGGTAAATTTTTTAATATCAATTTGAAGTATAGCATACTTTTGGAATATACGCTATAGCGTATAACGAAGAATTTAAAAACACTATTCGCTGTAAAACGTCATTTCAGCTATAGCATTACCATTCAAGAGGTCTTCCTTCGATTCATACAGTTGTATTGTTAGTTCATCGGGCATTCCGTTCATTGTAGTATGAAAATCTCGGATTTCATCGAACAATTCTTGAATATTATTATCCCGGTATATGATTACCTTCAGAACCGTATCGTGGTAGTTTTTACCGGACGAACTGAAACTCTGAAAGAGTTCAAAGTCCTGTTTAGAGTGTTGGGGTTTATCAGCGTAAAAGCCTATAAAGGCTCCAATCAGAAAACTTAATACGCATAATAGAATAATCTTCTTCATCTTAGAAACACCTCCCTCCTTATTATACATACATTCCCATATATTTGGGAATATTATTTTAACGACTATCTCTATAAACTCAGTGTAGAGAGGTGGTATTAATGATAACATTCGATCCGCTATGGAAAACACTTGATGAAAAAGGTATTAGTCAATACGCTCTGTTGGAACGGTATAAAATGAGCAGGGGTATGTTGGACAATTTAAGACATAACCGCAGCATTACGTTAATGACTTTGAATGACCTCTGTAATATGTTTGATTGTGGAATTTCAGACATTATAGAGTATACCAAAGATGAAGACGAGAATGAGAATACAGATAAGAGTGTAGAGAAAAGAGAATTATAGAAAGAACAGGCTCCGGTGATATCGGAGCTTTTTCTTTGCGTACACTCCAGTGGCATTACCTGTAGCTTTGGAGCAGAAACCATCGGTATTTTAAAAAATTAGATTTCTTTTTGATGGAGAAACAACATGGCGGCTTTGTTTTGAACTGAGAATGATTTTAACGTATATCCCTTTAAATTTAGATAAGGATTTTTTCATTCTCCATCTGCTTTTAAGTGCAGTTCCAAAAAGTCAATAAAATAGAGGGAAGAAACAGCGCAAACACTTGTTTGGACTTTAGACTACAAAATTTGTAGATTGCAAACATTTGTTTGGATTTCTTGAAATTGAGCAGAGAAACGCATTTAAAGCGATTTTAAGCGGATTTTAGTGCTCATGTGGGGAACGGAAGGAGCAAAGGGGGTAAGGGGCAGGAAACGGGCTTTAAATGCGCCACAGAGGCATTGAAACAGCAGGTGGCGAGGTGCTGAAACGCTTGATTTTACTGAGTTTTTGGCATTTTTCATGTCTCAATTTTAGCTGACTTTAAATAAGATAGTCTCCATTGAAATTGAAATGCACTTCCATATAATTTAAGAACAATTCCAAAATATATTTGAATAAAAAAGATAATTAATATAAAAATGAAAAATTAATACACAATTATATTGACACAATCAATAACTTCTGTTATAATCTTTATAAGATATACAAAATCATAAAATCACATAATAAATTCTGATAAAATTTTCAATTTTTTCCCAACCAAAAACATAATAAGGGGATACCGAAGAAAGGAGTATTTTATGGACAGCGCTAAACAGAAGTCACATGCGGGGATTGAACCCAAGCGTGACTTTTTTAAGAACATCAAATGGGTAGTTCGGGCATTTTTTGATGAAGAGGGAGAGTTTATTGATATAGCAACAACCAAAACATCACCCTTTTGTCAGATGAAAAATGAGGCTCCCGAACAGTTCAATCTTTTAAGAGACATTTTGACACACTACATCAAAGAAGATGGACATGAACCTGTGGTAAAGGCATGGCTCTTACAGTGTAGGAACATGAGCCAGGCACAATTCGCAGAAGAAAAAGGAATGAAAGGGAATACGTTTTATGTGCGGCTCCGTAGAGATAGGGAACGTTTCATGGTTGCATTTGGGGAATGGTGTCTATATGAACTGGCTGATTGTAACGGGACGCAATATAAATCTAAAAATTACTTACCGGAAAGTGAGCTGGAGCAGTATCGTAAAAGGCTGTTGTCCCAGAAGAATGACATCAGGAAATTACAGAATAACATTCTGATTGGGCTGGAACCATTTGCAAAAGAAGAGACTGCCTATATGGAATCAGAAGAGTTTAACGGTTTATGTTGTGAACTTTGGAGTAAGGCTTCACGTCCCGTTGCTAATGAGCTGGTGGAAAGGTGTAAAGAAAAAGGATTTTTTGGGTATTTGAATCATTTAATGCGGACACCGAATAAAACAGACAAAGAGTGGCAGGATTTTAGACAGATAGTCCGAATGATTGCGGGAGAAGCTCCGGTACTTATAAACCAGAACATATAAAAGGAGTAAAGAATATGTATAAAAAAGATATTAAACCAATTTTATCAATGGTGCTGGTGGCAACAATATTATCGGTTATGTGTATAACCTTGAGCGCATACACCAGAGTTGCAAGAGTAGCTACAGACAAAATCATTAACATTATTCAAATTCAAGACTTTGAGTATGAAGAGTATGATTTTGGGTTGAGCGATCCTAAAAGCACAGTAATCAATTTAAAAGCACAGTAAAATAAGAAGAAATATGGCTCCGACTTCATCAGCATAATTTAGCGTGGTGAGGTTGGAGCCATTTTTCATAAAATATTTACACTAACTTATAGAGTTTTTTACTCATTATTTATGGCGGTTCCTTAATAAATGAAAGCTCCTGTGGCAAACCAATAAAATTTCACTCCTGGACTTTCGTATATATTAAGGGCTATGAGGTGAGTAGTTCCAATGGGAAGGAGGGATTTTGAACCTATAAAAGAGGATACAGAGATATAACGAGCAAAACAGAACCAAAGGGACACACAGCTTCATAATTCAAAGAAAGGAAATGCTTAACATGTTGCAGGTTATTTTAGGGGACAAAGACTTCTGCCAGCACATAGGGGAGGACACGTACATAGGAACACCCACCTATGCTTGGTTTGAAGCGAATTGTTTATCAGCAGGGTACGAGTGGTTATCAGAGGATTTTCCTTTAACAGTGATGAAGACCCTTGATAACATACATCACTTAGAAGATAACAGGGTACTCATACGAAATGATGGGACAGCACTAGCGTTAGCGGAGCTGTCTGGGGACACACTGGCGCTTTTGACACTTTATTTTGATCCGATACTTAATGAAGGACGTGTCCTCATAGATATTAACTTCGGTGTGAACAGTAAGGGCATAGACCTAGTGGAAGAACTGGCAAGCCAGTGCGCAATTAAGATATGTTCCTTCAAGACGCACATATGGCGATTCACAAAGATTACAGAGGTGGAGATACTTAACTATGGGGACAAGCACGCACCCGCACTTGCGCACAATCAGCAGGAGTTACAAGGAATCTACGAGCGGTTTCGGGCAGACAGGTTTAACAGCACATCTTCCAGCATAAATAGCACTTGGTTCAAAAAGCTACACCCTTATCCCAAAGTTACAGGTCACTTAATAATTTCTGACAGCTCCAACAGACAGGTCTTTAATTTAGATTTTACAGGCAGAATAAATATAATCACATCACCTAGCTTTGAGAGCAGATATCTTGAGCAGATATGTCAAGATACATACAGCGAGTTATCTTGTTTACATGAGGACTTAAAGGGAGACAGTTACAATGGGAGGATAGGGGAGAGCCAGCCACTCTCACCCTCACCCTACTGGCAAATAAAGGGCTTAGCCGGGGACGGAGAAGTAGAGGTTTACTATTTTAAAGACATAAGTTCGCTCTTCTTCAAAGAGGTTTATCAGCAAATCCCCATCCCTCGCACACGCACCCCCTCACGCACACGCACCCCCACACAAACCCTTACACGCACCCCCTCACTCCCTCCTACTGGCTCAATCATAATCATATCAGAAGAGGCTTCAAGATATTTACCAGTACAAGGAAAGGGAATGGAAAGGTTTATCAGTACACTCTGTACAAGCAGATACTACACTCTAATCTACAGTCCCAATCTTCTATACTACTGGCCTGGAGCTATTGAGGCTAAGCGCTTAGTAGGGAGCCACATATCAAGAGGCAATTACCAAACATGGGGACAGCAAGGACAGCAAGGGAGGGCAGAGATATGTTAAAGCTAGTGTTGAGTGAGCGAAGTAAAGGATATCCTGTAAACAAAGACAGGTTTATCGGTCAAATTTATACATCATATTTAATGAACGAGATAATACCGACACAAGGAGACTGGTTAGAGGACGAGTTTTGTTTACGGGTACTCAAAACATTTGACGGGGTAACAAAAGTTATAAAGGGGGTACCAGTGACTTTTAGCGGCAGACCCTTAGAGATAAGCAGCTTATCTTATGGGAGCAAACTACTGCTTATGGTTTATAGGAACCCATCTAAGATATTTAGGGCAAACTTTGGCATTTCAATAGCGACCTTCATAGAAGAACTGGCATCCCATCAGGATATAGCAATATGTATAGACAGTTTAATAGAGTTTCCCTTCAAATATATAGGGGAGATAGAGATAGCAGAGCACAGGTTTAACAGTTTTCAAACGGTAGCCGTAGCTCATAATATGGAGACCCTAAGCGATACATACAGGAGATACAAGTGGATTTAAGGGGCACAAAGCGCACAAAGGGCACAGAGCGCACAAAGGGTTTAATAGTTACATCGCACTCCTAGCGCATGATAGTAAAAGACCAAAGAGTGTTTTAATTAAACCAGAGGCTTGTTTTAATTAAGCCGATAGATTTAGAAAGGGGGTAGAGAGGTTTAACAGCAACGAAATAGCATTTAGCAGCAACATAAAATCGGTAAACAAATATCCTTGTCATTATTTGAAATGCGCCAAAGAGCGTTTTAATTAAACCAAAGGCTAGTTTTAATTAAGCCGATAGATTTCAGCATAGGAAAAAAGTTAAAAGATAGGGGCTTCAAAGCAATTAAATAGGGGCTTCAAAGCAGTTAGCGAGGGGGACAGGTTTAACAGTTACAAATATTTGCACACGCACCCGATCCGGCACATGTGGCTTCAATTCAGCTAATAAGAAGGCAAGAACAGGTTTAGCAGTAACATTATTTGCACACTCATAGCTCCAAAAGACAGTTTGAATATCCCGAAGAGCAGTTTAGTATTTCCCATAGCTAATATCATAAACACCTGTAGATTTTAGTGGAGAGTAGAGAGTTAGCATAGGGACTAGCAAATAGAGTAGGGCAGTAGAATTACAGCATAAGGGAGTAGAGGTTTATTGGTAGCGGATATTTGCACACTCCTATATCACCGCTCATAAGTAAATATCCCAAGGGCATAAACAACATATCCAAAGGCATAAACAGATTGTCCCAAGACGTAAAGCTTATTCCAAGACAGTGTTTCATATAAGCCAAGAGGACAACTAAATAACCCAAGGCAGTGTTTCATATAAGCCGACAGAATAGCAAACAGCAATAGAGTTTATCAGTGACGGATATTTGCACACTCCTATATCACCGCTCATAAGTAAATATCCCAAGAACACAAAGTAACTACACCAACATTTTTAACAGGAGAGAAAGACATGTTAGAGCTTTACTATAGAAAAAAGAACTTACCAAAGGGTTTAGCGGTCATACAGCCAGCAATACATTTCGCACATTTATCAAGTGCGGAATACAGGTTTTATAACGAGGACACGCTGGCGCTTAACATACGGAGCCAGTTAAAGGATAGGGAGAACTTAAACTGGCGCTGGGCTATAAAAGACGTAACGAGCACGTCCCTTAGTATGAAAGCAGCATTGATGGCATATTATTTAGGTTCACAGGAGGGAATAGCAGTAGACCTTACAGAGTGTAGCGAAGGGGCGATAGAGGCACTGCTAATGATAGGGGGAGTAACTAGGATAAGGGGCTACATAAACGCACCCATCCCTCTTCCCATCACTTATGACAAAGTAATGTTTAACGGCAAAGAAACGCTAATGCGGAAGGTAGCGAAGGAGATAAGTGGACGGCGGTACTACAGGGCAACAGCGCAAGTCCCATTCACAGCATTTGACATTCGCTTTGAAAGCGATCCGTATGAGGAAGGGAGCAAAGGGCGGTACATATTTGAGATGGCAGTAAAAAGGCAGGTCACGTTTGTAGAGAACACGAACCTAGATATAGTGACATGGTTAGAGATGTTACATAGCTTTTGTAATTTTGGGAGATACGGGGAACTAAGTTTAGAGAGTACGCACGCACTGGATAAGATAAAGGTTTGCAATAATGAGAGGCTAGTGGAATTTGAAATAGAGGAACCAGAGAAGGAATACATAGAGGAAACAGGGCAGTTCGGGATACCGATACAGGAACAGGAAATATGGTTTATCGGCTGTGTAGATTCTCGAAAAAAGTCGGAGGTGAAGTTTATAAACAAACTGATCCGAAGCGGACGCACAGTAATTTTGTTTTGTAGGGCAGGACAGTATATCAAAGCTCCCGGTGGAATAGAACGGGCGGTATTGGAAACAGCACACACAGCGGACAACATTAGCATGAACCGAATAGTTAGTAACGAGAGCTAAGAAACGGAACAGGCAAAGAAAAGGAACAGGGAGTTTGAATTGGAATTAACAAATGATGAAAGGTGGCTTACAGTGGGTGATAGCGTGTTAAACATATACACTAACGAAAGAGACCTACCCATTGATAAAGGCTATATAGAATATAATGACGCATGGTTTGATTCACATATAGCTTGGGGCAATACTGCTATAGACCAAACTATAAGAGACATAGTACAGGCAATAGACGGCTCTATAGTAACTGTTGATGGTCGATATATCGAGACAAGATATGGAGATAGAATAAACATATCATACTTATCAACAGGTTGCAAAACAGTAATAAATGCTTACTGTTTTCCAAACAAGTTAATCAACTGTGCCGAAGTAGGTGACAACGCTTTCTTTGAGTTATTCAAGCTAACAACAGGTTATTTATACGTACCCATTATTCCAGCACTAACACACGATATAAGCAATAGCTTCAACTTTGTGATAGACGGGCATGAGTATAAAATATCTACCTATGAGGAAATGCTTGACATAGTTCGTTTTGGGGGTGAAGAGTGATGGCAGTAACAATAGTTTCCAAAATAAGAGTACAAACAAACACAGTTTCATTCGACATAGAATTAAAAGCACCCATAGTTTCGGTTTATGGGGATAGTGCCACTGGAAAAACATTTCTGATACACGTATTAAAGACGCTTTCTTTAAACAAAGAACTCGACTTCAAAGTATCTTCTATAGGATACCAGGAGTTATCTTTAGGCGAACCCCATACATTATTAAAAGGGATAAAAAATTCACTAATCATAATTGACAACGCAGATACTATCTTAAAAGACACTGACAGGTACAAGAAACTATTCCTCAAAGATAAATCAAATCAATATTTATTATACACAAGAAACGGGTTTAGATACGGTGTAGGTTTAAAGGACACAGCTTATTTTGATTGCACAGGCAACAGAATAGTTACGCAGTATCCAGCAAGGGGCACAAAGGAGAAAGGGAGGTAGGAAAAAGAACATATGAGTAAGCTGGTAGGTTTAAGGGTATACACGACAGAAGCGGTTTACGGGGAAATGATACAGGTTTCCGAGTTAAAAAAGAAATACATTGTGAACATAATAAAGAGTGCGAATGCGTGTAAGTTTATTGATAAGATAATACTCTTCGGTTCCTGTTTAGAAGAGCGGTGTAATGAATATTCTGATATAGACATAGCGGTATTTGGGGATAGAACAAAAAGCCAGATGTATAAACTTGCGAGTTATCGCAAGTTTAGTGAAGGGGTTTGCGGTTATGGCATAGGGGATTTACAAAGTTACAATATATTATATTTTAAAGAGGGAGACGAAAAGAACAACAACAGTGAGCTAATGAAAAACATACTAAGTGGCAGAGTGATATACCGGAAACAAGAGCCTCACCAGATAAGGAGCGGCTACACATTACAAGACCACATAGTGATAAAGACGTTAATCGAGGTAAACGGGTATTTAGTAGAGGACGCAATAGATTTATGGGAAAACTCTATGACCCGTCATAATATACAGAAGGTTTTAAAATATGATTGGGTAAGTCCACAGCGTTGTTACAAAGAATTACAATTAGAGATAGCAAAGGATAAAAGTTGGCTGATGGAGCCATTTGATGGTACCAGAGAAGGAGGTAGGGTTTAATGGCAAAGATAGTGACAGAAAGAATCAAATTCCAGTTTGGAAACGCAAAGTTTGACCTACAGACGGACACACCCACCCTTATAATATGGGGGGCTTCTGGTATAGGCAAGACTTTCTTATGGAAAGCACTGAAAGAACAGAATGAAAAAGGAGTACCGGGCTTCGAGAAGTTTATTTGTGTATCTCATAAGACAGATACCCGTGATACTTTGCAGGAGAAAATTGAAAGTAACAGTGAGAAAGTTTTTGTGATAGACGATGCCTGGCGGTTCGAGATAGAAGATATGGAGGAAAAAGAGAGTTGGGAAAGGTTTAAACAGGCTTTGGAGGAATCAGAGAACCAGTTTATTTTCCTAGGGAGTAATCTAATGCCTGGAGAGGGTAGCCGTTTGGAACAAAAAGGTGACACCATAACATCAGAGATATATAGAAATGAAAATAATGGAGGGGAATTAACGATATGCTGACACTTTATGAAAAGGGTACATGTGACAAGATGATGGGAAAGGAACCAATAACAGAGCTGGACGATTATTTCGATAGTCACATAGACCAGATACAGCTTGACGATATTATTCAAGGGATAGCGGGTTACATAGACGGGGCAAGGTTTATTGGTGGAGAACAGACAGATAGCACAGATCCATTACTAAGCGATTGCAAACTGAAAAACAGGTTTGGTGATATTACTGACGTAATAAACTTATCTACAGGGGCAAAAGGGGTAATCTGTGTTTACGCATTTCCCAAGCTCATATTTGATTTACAAGAGTGTGGGAATAACGCTATCACGTATGTTTTTACACTCCCCAGAGGCAGAATGACAACATGGATATATGAGCGAGAAGAGGCAGTAGGATTCCCAGCGGAAGACAAGGATGTGAAAAATAAGGTAAGGGTTATAACGTGGTATGGAACCCGTATCTGTGAATCAGTTTATGAGGTATATCACTACTTTACATGGTGCGATTACTACGGGTCCTTTGCTTGGAGTAGCAGGAATAATTATTTTTTGTTCTGTGGTATAAGACACGCAGTAACGTGTACAAAGATAGCTGATTTTGATGATTTTGTAGAGGCTGCTATAGATAGGTATGTGCCATTCGCTGAACCAGATATACGTTATGATATGGTTCAGTATCCCGGATATAGTTGCGCACTAGCGTTTAAAGAAGGGTGGGAAAATGATGTGGACTTTGAAGCCGATATGAAAGCACGATTAAAAAAGATGGGGAACAACGACCCGGTAGATGAATGGATATTAAGAAAGAGATATGCAAGAGAGACCTTTCGTAGAGAAAAGGTAAAATGGGGCTGGAAGAAGATACCAAAGGATAAATTACCTAAGTGGAAGGTGGAGGGTCATAAATATTTGGCACCAAGTAGACATACAAAGAAGAAAGGTAAAAAGGCGAAGGGCAAGGGCAACCAACAACATAAAACAAGAGGTAGGGTTTAATGGCAATAACAATAATTAAAAGAATAGTACTCAATGTAGGAAACGCAAGGTTCGATATAGATACACACGTCCCCATCTTATCAATATGGGGAGAATCGGGAAGTGGAAAGACATTCCTGTGGAAATCAATACAGGCGGCGAAGGAAAGAGGGGAGAACGGATTTGACTGGTTTATCTGTGTCAACTATAAAACAGATACCCTTGATACTTTGCAGGAGAAGATAGAGAAGAGTACATTAAAGGTTTTTGTAATTGATGATACCTGGCATTTCACACCGAGGGGTGATGTAGAAGAAATATGGGGGAGGATACAGAAAATAAGGGACATAATCGAAAAATCAAGGAACCAGTACATATTTTTACAGAGTGACAGCTTTTGGCATTCATTCAGTGATGATTTTAGTTTTCTGGTGAAGGGCGAGGGCAATACCATAAAATCAAAGATAACAGATTTTAAAAGTACAGGGAGATAAGAGGAAAATGCTTACAGTATACGATATGAGCATAGAGATAGGGAGAAAGATAGGAAAGGAACCAGTAAAAGATATAGAGAACTGGTTTGAGGAACACTTATCTGAAATAGTGATAGACGATACAGTAAAAAGAATCATCACCTACATAGATGGAGAAGAGTTTATCAGTCACGAAATAGAAAAAGACAGATTAAGGGAACTTTCGATGGGAGCAAAGGCGGTGATTTGTGTGTACACATTTCCGAAGGTGGTCTTTGATTTAGAATTTGACTACGGCGAGAACAAAGCGGTTACCTGTGCTTTTACTCTTCCCAGAGGCAGATTCAGATTGGATATGTGGGACAGGCAAGCGGCAGAAGGATATCCAGATGAAGATAAAGACATATTTAACAAAGTGCGAGTAGTCACATGGCTTGGAACCCGTATTTGTAAGTCAGTTTATGAGACATACCAGTATTTCACATTCAGCGACAGAAATTCTTGGGGGCTTTGTTATGAAGATTACAATTATTATGGAGCTTGCGGTTTAAAAAGGGCAATAGACTTAGAAGAATATAATAAGTACCAAACCAATAAGTCTAAGGTGGCGGATTTTAGCAATTTCGTTGTTGCTGTTTATGAGAAGGTTTATGGGAATTTAAAAATACATGACGAGGTTATCTATCCCGGCTTTGTACATGGGCAGGGGTACGCTATAAGGAGCTTAGACCCATATGATTATGACCTTCTGGGTGAAGAGCGAAAGGTGCGAATAGGAAATCACGATCCGTTTGATGAAAAGGTCTTAAAGGTGAAATATGATAAGGCAGTAGCACGAATCAAGAGGGCAAGGCAAAGAACAGAGCAAAAACCGGAGCAAGGAGATAGCAATAAAAACAATAATACTGACGGGGAGGAAGTGGAGAAGTGCTAACCATATACGAAGACGGTACATGTAAGAAAAAGATAGGCAAAAAACCGATAAAGGACGTAGAGAGCTGGTTTAATAGTCACATAGAAGAAATCATCATAGATGATACGGTTAAAAGAATTATGCTCCACTTAGATAAAGCAGAGTTTATGGGACATAGAATCATCAGAAATGAAAGCGGACACATTACCAATATAGCATACCTATCAAGAGGGGCAAAAGCGGTGATTTGTGTGTACACATTTCCGAAGGTAGTATTTGACTTCACCGACATAGAGAATAAGGCATTTACATATGCTCTCACCCTTCCCAGAGGCAGAATAATAATAAAGATAGATGAACGTGGGGTAGCAGATGGGTATGGAAGAGGGGAACCAGATATTCTCAACAAAGTGAGGGTGGTTACTTGGGCAGGAACCCGTATCTGCGAATCGGTTTATGAGACATACCAATATCTTACATGGAGCATGGCTTATGAGGTGGACGCAAGGAGTAGCAATATGGACTACTACAATTTATGTGCTGTGAGGCATGGAATAGAACACCCTAGAATTGAATCAAATGTACCTGGGATAGTAGATTTTGATGTATTTTTCATAGCAGCTTTAGAAAGGGTAACCCCCATAGAAGGTTACGGAAGATATTATGGTGTGGTGAAATATCCGGGCTACAAAGAAAGGTCGCAGGGCTATGTGTTGGCATGGGACGAACCAGACTATGAAGAGGAATACAAAAAACGCAAAGAGAGAATGGGAAATCATCTGTTAGATATGGAAAATCTGGAAAGGAAGTATAAAAAGGTGGTAGCCAAAAGATTGAGGCACATGGCTGGTGGCATTAAGGGGGAGGAAGTGAAAAAGTGCTGACCATATACGAAGATGGTACATGTAATAATAGGATAGGTAGAGAGCCGGTAATAGATTTTGATGATTTCTTTGATACTCATATAGGCGAAATAGTAGTAGACGATACAGTAAAAAGGGTCATGGCCTACATAGACGAAGCGGAGTTTATTGGTAGCAATCAAATAAAAAATAGGTTTAACGATCCGACCGATATACGCAACATATCAAGAGGGGCAAAGGCGGTAATCTGTGTGTACACATTTCCAATGGTAGTATTTGACTTCTCATACTGTCAGAACAACGCTATTTCATGTATGTTCACCCTTCCCAGAGGAAGGGTGGTGCTGGAAATATCTGAACATGGAAAACCCTATGATAAATGTGACGTATTTAACAGAATTAGAGTGGTGACATGGGAAGGAACCCGTATCTGCGAATCGGTTTTTAGAGCGTACCACTATTTATCGTGGTGTAGGGTCAATCTACAGGAAGACGATATTTCTTTATACGAGTACGAATGTAGGAAACACTGTTTTAGGCTTGACGAGGATTTAGATGTATATGTTCCTATGAGCTACAGTCAATATGAATATGAGCAGCTCACCCAGAAATTAAGACGAAGGGAGTTATTGGAACTGGATAAAATACAATATCCCGGATATAACAGTAGATTACCTGGATATATGTGTGGAGGAAAGGGAATGAAGAATTATTCTATGCTGGAAAGGCGGATAAGGAAGAAATACGAAAAGGAGGTGTCCCGTAGAGAACGAGCAAGGCAAGGGTTTACTGGTGAACGAACTTCAAAATAAGAGGTGATGTAAAAAGTGTTACGATCCGCTGGATATACAAATAAAAGGCGGTGATAAGATGAATACAGTAAAATACTCAATTTTTGATTACCAAAATATAGTAGTGGTACAAACTTTAATGGAACAGGGGTATAGCAATAAAGACGCTGTGGAGCTGTGGCAACACTCTGAAACCCGAAAGTATATACAGGAGAAGAGAAAGCTTTTCGAGTTAAAACCAGAGGAATGTTTAGCGGAACTGGAAAGAGAACGCAATGGTTCACCATTATGGCTGAAGCTGCTACCAGTGGAAGACAAATAGGAGACAAAAAAAGAATGCTTAGAATATATACACCCGGTAATGTACCAACAGATTACATAATTATAAAAGATGTAGAAAATGCGTTTAACGGTATGTTTGCAGAGTTGGTTTTGCGTTCATTGAGCGATCCAGTAATTAGAGATATACTTTCTTCAATAGAAAATTCATATTTTATAGGAGACACCAGCTTTATTAGAACACACTTTGGAGTTTGTACGATACATAAATGTGCGATTGGAACCAAAGCAGTGATGTTGGCTTATCTGTGTAGAGGCAACCCCTATGTAATAAATATCAGTGAATGTGGTAATAACGCTATTACGGAGCTATTAAGAATCGGAAAAGACTATAACTTAAATGTGACGTTATTAATAAGGATACCGCTAAAGGCAACCCTAGATATTATAGAGGTAAACGGGGAGCAAGGAGAGTTTATTGATTTTATTTTAGATGGCAAATTATAGTTAGAGCTGCTACCTATGAGGAGTGAGAGGTGATGAACAATAATTAGACTTTATGGCTTAGACGAATGGTACGCAAAGGTTCCGTGGGAAAGAGTAGCAAAAAATGTAGAAGCTGAATTTGAGTTTTTAGGCGGTATACCAGATACAAAAGAGGTCAGGTTTATTTTAAAGCATATTGATAAGGCTGAATATAGCAGTGGCACAAGATTTAAAGACAGGTTTGGCGGTGAATTATATATTTCCGAATTATCAACTGGTTCTAAGTGTGCTTTATTGGCTCTGTTAGTAAAGGATAAAATTATTAATTTCGTAGGAGCCGGGTGTAATGCTTATGAGGTTTTGGTACTTCTTGATATAGAGTGTACTATGGTGGTTCCACAAGTTGATTGGCTCCATTATATCTATAATGTCTCTGATGTTGATTTACCAGCGGATATAGACATTGAAATAATTGGAAATGACAAATACCATAGTATAAGCAGTTATAATGAGGGAATATAAAGAATGATACTTGAATATGGTAAGATACAAGTACGGGTGATTGATTATGTTAGCCAATCAGATTACACTCACTTGAAGAGTACGAAAGGAATCACTAAGGAGGGCAGAAGGTAAATAGTTAAAAAATGCCGGGTCAATAGATATAAGCATTGCCCCGGCATTTTTATTGTCTAAAATTTCAATTATCAAAAAATCTCTGGTTCTAAACCGTCAAAGATTGTACTGTCAAAGAAATCCTTTAAAGAAATGTCAAGACCATCGCATATTTTTTTGATGGTTGATACGGTGACGGTCTTGTGCTTGTCCCGATCCAGAATGCTGTAAATGGTCGATGGTGTAACTCCGCAATCATTGGCGAGTTTATTAATGGCGATTCCTCGCTCTTTACAGAGCTGTTCAATACGTTTAGCTGTAGCTTCTTTAATATTCATGGGTATTCCTCCTAAGGCTTTGTATAGGAAGGATACCCTTTTTTACGTTTTAGCGTATACGCTATAGCGTAAATTGAAAAAACGTGATATACTGACCCTATATATTACAGAGGGGGTTCAGATATGAGGAAAAGATGGAAAATTGTAACGGTGGCACTTACACTCTGTTTAGCAGTACACCCTGTGTCTGCTCTGGCAGGTGAAGTAGAAACCGGGTGGTTACATGACGGTTCGGGGTGGCGGTATTACTTTGAGAATGGAGAGTGTCCAACCAAAGACTGGGCATGGCTAGACGGTAATTATGACGGGATAGCAGAGTGTTATTATTTCGGTTCTGATGGATACTTAGTTACGGGAACAGTGGTTGACGGTGATACGGTCAATAGTGATGGAGCCTGGGTAATTGACGGAGTAGTACAGACACGGTATGGTACAGGATTTATAAAACAACACTATTTAGATTTATTGGGTAAACCACAGGAAGAGGTAGAGCGTGTACTGGGGACTGACTACATAATGAGTGATAAGAGTATCGTAGCTTACTATTGGCAATACATGGACTACACTCTGAATGGGGCTAAGCCAGCGCAAGTAGAAGTAACACTATTGGACGGAAAAGTAGAACATATTTCGGCTAAAGGTGTAACCTTCTTCAATGCTACAAAGGAAAGCTACACAATATCTGAAATCAGTAGTTCATTAGGGGTTTCCGCAGAGATATGTGAGAGGGGAGACGCTATGTGGTATCTTCCCGATGGTTCATCAAAGTGCTTATCATATTGGGAAGATACTTACACATTAGAGTGGATCCAAAAGTGGTATGAATGATGGAAAGAAATTAACAAATAAGTTTTTAGGAGGGAACCAAGGTGAGGAAAGGGTTTTAGGTAGTGCGATCCGATATTAAAGATTTATAAAACAAAGGAGCAACCATGAAGAAGATAATCATTTTGAGTTTAATGTTAGTAGTTATGGGTTTAACAGCGTGTACATCATCGAATGAAGAGGTTTTATCTGATCCGGTTAGCAAAGTGGAAGATAAGGCTGTTAGTACGGATAGAATAAAAGATAAGATAAAAGTCCCTACCGAAGAGGCAGAAACCGAAGAAATAGAGGCAGAGACAACCATAGGGGAAGTAAATTCAAAGAAGAGAAACAACTATAAAAGGAATAAAAATAAAATAAGGGTAAGTGTTACAGGCTTAAATATAGAAGATAATCAAACCGTTTTTATTGAGCTATAACAATATATAAATAGGGGGATATTTTTATGAACATGAAGCGTTTTATTAAAACAGGCATTACCACGTTATTTTTAGTATTATTCATGTCATTTACGGCATTTGCAGGAGAGTGGAAACAAAACGAAACTGGCTGGTGGTATTCAGAAGATGATGGCACATACCCTACCAGTAGTTGGAGGTGGATTGATGGAAATAAAGATGGTATAGCTGAGTGTTACTATTTCGATCCGAGTGGTTACATGGCAGTTAATAAAGAAATAGAGGGATACACAGTTAATATTGATGGAGCATGGGTAGTAGATGGGATTGTACAGACGCAAGGGACAGCTCAACAATCAGCAAATGATACCCAGTCTGATATGTTCAACTACGAAGATGAAAGACTGGAAGAAGCAAGAGAAGCATTACGTGAGGCAGGAATGACAAGTTTTTATGAAGATAACTATACCGAAAGAAAAGAAGCTCTGTATGGCTATCTCCAAGCATTGGGTTATAATACGAGTTTATTAAAATTCTCAAAAACTAGCTATACTTATGGTGGTGGGATATCATGGGGGACTGACCCATTATGGAGTTTGATGTCCGCAAATGATGGGGAAGTAAGAAATTTAATAAAATACTATGTATGTTTGGTTTATACATGGGCTAAAGATAAAGATGGGGAGTTTTACGAAATGAGATTAATGGTTCATGGTTTAGAAGACGAAGGTGATGATGGGTATGCAACCAATCTAATTAATGCTATAGAATCTCAATTATATTAGCATATAAACTAAGGAACCGAACTATTCTAAAGGAAACTATTGCTAAAGGAGATTGAATATGAGAAGGAAAATAGTTACCGTAGGTTTAGCAATGGCTATATGTTTATCGGTGACATTAACGGCTTTCGCAGGACAATGGCTACAGGATACCACAGGCTGGAAATACCAAGATGATGATGGCAGCTTTCCGATAAATCAGTGGAAGGATATAGACGGAAAGCAGTACTACTTTAATGAGAATGGGTACATGTTATCAAATACAGCTACACCAGACGGTTTTATGATAGGAAAAGACGGTAGTGTTATCGGAGAAAAGTACATAGAGAACCCTTTTGGTATTCCTGTATCAGTAAGTCACAAGTTGGGAAAAAAGCAATCAATAATAATACAAACTTACGATCCACTATTTGGGAGTACGTATGTAACATACCTCACTAGAGGTAATGACAAATTATCTATGAGCCGTAAGATTAATGGCTTAAAAGCTATGGTAATAGCAGAAGAAGAAAGTCTTTACGATTCAATATGTGCTACAGAAGGAAGAGAAGAAGCCTTTAAGGATTTTTACAGAAATACGGACAGTGCGATTGGTGCGTTAAAATACATGGAGGATACATATGGGAAAGAAAGCCCGGAGTTCAAAAAAATACTCCATGAGTATACGGAGGTGGTATCTTCACAGGAATACATAAAGATAAAAGATGATAATAAAGACCTTTTTGAAAAGTATCAGCAAAATTCATTTTCAAAGAGCAATAACTAAGATACAAAGGAGAACCGGTATGAAAAGGGGAAGTTTTATTAAAGCAATAAGTATAGCGGTAGGTTTATCAGTATTATTATCATTTGCTTCATTTGCTGGTGAATGGCAACAAGATACTACGGGCTGGTGGTATTCAGAAGATGATGGTACATATCCGGTGAATCAGTGGCAGGAAATTGATGGAAAGCAGTACTATTTTAATGAAAAAGGGTATATGCTTTCGGACACTACAACACCAGACGGATATAAAGTAGGGGCTGATGGAGCATGGGTACAGGACGGAGTTACACAGACGAGTGGAGGATTAACAGCAAGCTACGGTCAGTATTCAATAAACCCTCTTATATTTGAGGAAATGAATAGTACAATTAGGCAGTTATATGAAAAATATATTGGGGAACCTGTTGGTGATAAAAGATTAAAGGCTTTTTCGTTTGCAAGGGATGGAGAAGATAATATTTCTTTTACAAACCAGACATTTGATAAGTATATTGCGACAATATATGTAGTACCTGGTAATAAAGAATACAATGCTGCTTATGACTTAAACAATGATGGTGTAGTAGATAATAGTGATGAATTGGATGCCCTTAATACTAATCGAGAGTTATATATGGAGATGATTGATGTACTACATGATAGAAACCTTTTCGAGTTAGATAAAGTACCACTAAGAATAGAGTCTGTTGGTAAAATACTTTCTGGTTTTGGTGATACATGCTCTGTTGAAGAGATTGGTAGGGCTGTAAAACTAATGGGGGCTACTGATGTAATACCAGTAAACAGAAATGAACAAAAAGAGATTACTGTTATGAGAACAGGAATAACTGGCGGTTTATACTGGGAGAACACAGGAAGGTACGAGACAATAAATCATACATATATCGGATTCACTTTACATGGACTTAGTTTTTATGCGAATGGCACAAATGGAATGATTAATACAAATACAGATAAATGGACAATAAAACCAGTAAAATAGGATACATGATTAAAAAGTGAATAATTAATTAAAGAGTAAAGGAGATACCAGTATGAAAAAGAGTGTATTCAAAACGATGATATTAGCAGGAGGTTTATCAGCATTATTTTCCTTTGCTTCATTTGCCGGGCAATGGCGACAGGGCGAGGTAAATTGGGGCTGGTGGTACCAGAATGATGATGGTACATATCCCGTCAATCAGTGGGTATGGATTGACGGAAATAATGATGGCATAGCGGAAAGTTATTATTTTGATTCAAATGGGTACTGTTTACAGAACACAACAACACCGGACGGATATACAGTGAACGTAAGTGGAGCGTGGACAGTGAACGGAGCGATCCAGACACAGGCAGTAGCACAGACATCAGAGACACAGGGTACAGCTACAGATACACAGATGGAACAGGTACAGGCAATCATGCCAGTAGAAGTAGACGCAGGTGGATATATCGTCTATTTACCAGATTTACACGTAACAGAAGAAGAATCCGTTTTATATGATAGTGTTGTCAGCTATTGGGTGGAGACCCCGGAGCTATCAGAGGACTTTATCAGAGACGCATTAGGGAATCCAGACACATTATCTGGTCTTACCGAAGAACAGCGTCAAGGGTTGATTAAGGGTGTGCTTACAAAATATCCTCACTATTAAGTATAAAATGGTTTATGAGAAAAAGAACAAATAAAATTTATTAAGGGGATACCAATATGAAGAAGAACTTATTTAAAACAATGTTATTAGCTGGAAGTTTATCAGTGTTGTTTTCCTTCGCTTCATTTGCAGGAGAATGGAAACAGGACGCAAAAGGTTGGTGGTGGCAGAATGACGATGGCAGTTACCCTACCAGTCAATGGCAATGGGTTGATGGCAATAACGATGGCATATCAGAGTGTTATTATTTCGATCCAAACGGCTATATGATGGTAAACACAGAAGTAGAGGGGAGTACAGTTAATGGTGACGGCGCATGGACAGTAAATGGTGTTGTACAGACACAAGGGACAGCCCAGCAGACAGCAAATAACAATACAGATATAAAGCTTGAAACCAACTTTATTAAACAGGAATATATAGATTGTCTCGGTAAAGATAAGGACTACGTTCTTAATAGACTGGGTTCCGAATTTAAAGAAAGTGAGCTTAAAAATCCATTCTATGATTCGGTTGATGGTGTGGTTGATGATACACATATCTCGTTGCATTTTGGCCCAAGCACTGGAACCGTATTTGAAATTACAAGTATGATGGGCTGGGGAATGTTCAACCATGACAAAGATATATATCCCATTAGCGAACTTAATGAACTTTTAAAGACAGATGCTTTTGAAAATCAAAAAGGCACGATTAGCTGGCAATTAAGTGAGAACCCGATTGTTATACTGGAGTATACCCCAGATAACACTTTTATGGCACCACGATTTACTCTTCACTATTTAGGTGAATAAAGATTTAGTTGAGCGAGATATGTCTTACTTAGGGCATATCTCGTTTTTCCTTATGATATTGGGATAAACCTCCTTATATACGCACTTACTAATAAGTCACTCCTGCTTCTATTGTATTATTAAGTAACTATTAAGGACAATACTATGAAAGGACACAGGCAATGAAGTTAAGGGAGAGGAAACACAAACATTTAGTAGTAATAACCGGTTTATTAATGATGATAGGTTTAACAGCTTGTGGAAGGTACAAAGATATAGCACCAGAAGGAAATACTGATATTAATGTGACTGTAGAGGAAAGTATAGAAGATCCATTTTCATTAAACAATGTGGAAGTCAAAATCCCAGAATCAGACCCCTCAATTGAGAGTGTAATTGAAACAATGGAAGACGGCGGCGAGATAGGTATAAGTTCCGATGGAGAAACAGTATATGACTTTGGTAAATATGGTCCATTAGGAAAAGATATGTATAATGACATAGCGGAGGCATGGGTCAATTGGAGCCTTGAAACAGAAGAGGACTTGCGGATAGTAATGGGCGCTACCTATGATTCACTTAATAATAAGGAAGAATTGACACAAGATATACTTGCTATGACACGTAATGAACGGCCAGAGTTACAGCAGACGCAGCCAGAGCAAGAAACACAGCAATTAGTACAGAAAGCAGAGCAACCAGCACAGGAAACACAGGAACAGAAGAAGACAGCACAACCGAAGCAGGAGACACAGACAGCAGTTCAAGAAACACAGGCACCATCACAACAGCAACAGACGCAACCCCCTGCAGAACTGCCACCAGAGATACAAGCAAGGGTAGACGCTAATCAAGCATGGCAAGAAAATGGTGGGGTAGAAGTAGGAGGAGCACCAAGTAATGTTACTGAGTGGGACTATGATAAAGCCATGGAAGGGATAACCATTCATTAAGACTATAAGTACAGTAATAAAACACGGTTAATCAGACTTAAAATCTGGTAACCGTATTTTATTACAAAAAAAGGAGGTAAAAGAGTGAAATATAATATAAAAAGAGGTATATCCTTATTACTTTCATTAGTATTAATGGTTGGTTCTATTTCTTTTAATAGTTTTGCTATACAGGATTCAGCTAGTGGTGGTGATGGCTCTAGTACAGTTACATGGGGGTCTGATTGGGGCAACGATCCGGGTCGTTCTGGTATTAGGATTTCATTGGTAGATGTAAATGACCCTACAAAAGTGGTTTCTATTGATAAAGAACACAACCCTAGAGTGGTTGATATTATTTTTGGTTCGGAGGCACAGTTTAATGCTCATGCTTATTCACACGGAAGAAAATCAACAGTGTTTACTGGTGTTAAAACACAAACAATAACAGAAAACCAAAGAAGTGAACAACCCAATCAGCTTAAACAAATATTTTTATCAGACTATCTAAAATTTATTGCTAATGAACAACCCGATATGTATAAAAAGATAGGCGGTGAAGACCTTCTAAAAACGGACAGTAATGGTGTTGATGGGATAGCTAAGATAAGGTGGATGTGGAACACTCCAGGAACAGCTTCATATACCTTGAGGGGTAAAGAACTTCGAGATTGGCTTATATCCAATAATAATGGAGTTATAACAGAAATTATAGGAGGCTCTGTAAATAAATCAGTTACAACCATGCCAGATGGCACTGAAAAGGCGATTCCTAAGTCAAATAATAGCAGTAAAAGAAGTAATGGAGCGTCTTCAACTAAGGGGTGGAAAACAGGGACAATAGGGGTAGCAAACAAGAATGAAAAAAAGCATGAGGCTGAATGGTGGTATATTAACCAAGGTGAAAAATATATTGCCAATGCAAAGAATGCAAAGACAGCTACAGAGGTTAAATATATATCTGAATGTGGAACAAAGTGGTATAAATCCAGTTATTCTATGATAGGCTGTAGGTTAAAGCAAAAATCTATTACAGCAACCGAATATAAAGCATTCTCTGAAAAAATCGAATCTATCAATAGACAGATTAAAAGTGAGGTGAGTTCTAAACAAAGAGCAATTAATGACGAAAAGCGTTTAAATAGTAGGATTGGGAGCATTGCCAAGAACGAACAGCAAGGATTACTTAATAAAATATATAATTTTGTGTTCAATCCTATTACTGTGTATGCGGCAGAGTTGGGTAATGGAAACGTGGAGGTAACAGAGGGTTTACCGAGTGTAGCTGAAAATGATGGGACAGGACAAAAGAAGCAGGAAGATAATTTATTGAATCATTTATCTTATTTAATGCAGTTCCTAGATGAAGATAATGTACCATATTTTATGACAGAAGATTCTTTTGGCAAGACTGTAATGGAAAATGGCATTGAACGTCCAATGAATATTTTCGACCCATTAAAGGGAGAGCATACAGTAGATTTTAAGATTTTGGTTGAACCGATTGACTTTTTTACACCTTATCAGATGGACGGCAAGACACCAATTGTAAATATAAGATTTTATGGGACTTTAACGAATATTGTACAGGCTTTTGAGGTATATGGTGTAAATAAGTATTATCTTAATGATGGCTGGTCTAATCATGTAAATAGAAATACATTTAATAGATTAAGCTGGTATGCTATGACAGTTGCAGATGATCCAAATGTTCGTGAGGATATGTTTAATGGAAACTACATTTTTGATAATGTAGGAACTGTTATTACCGAGTTTGGAAAGAGTTATCGCTCTGGTATTGATGTTGTACCAAATGCTGTTTTATATAAATCAAGTCTTCCCTATGATAATGGAGAGGGCAGATTACATCAAGCAGGTTGGGGGGTACAAGTTTACTGGCCAGAGGCGGCAGAACCGAATGAGGGTACAAATACATGGGATAGCGAAAATTATTCAGATGGCACACCCGGACCGTCACCAGAGGTATTAGATGAAGAACTGAGTAAATATACGAAAAAAATCAAGGTGGCAAAATGGTATTACCTGTATGATGAAATAAGTGATACAGAGATGGTTACAGACGTAAAGCTCCAGGAGGATTCTGGTACACCCATTAGTATTGTCAATGAAGGAAATTATGGAAGTGATATATATTGGGAAGTAGAAGGTTGGTCAACAGGCTTTGAAGACAAGGTTCCATCAAATGATGATGTGAGTTCCACGTTTGAAGAGTACAGTGATGGCAATTTAGGCACATATGCTGGTACAGAACCAGAGGAATTGATAATAAATGTTGATGACCCGGATAAAGTTCTATATGTAAAATTAGTTCAACATATACTTCCAACAAAGACGGTTGATATTGTAAAGGTTTTTGATAAATCTAATGGAACAAATCCAGATATTAAGATTGAGGCAGGTGTTGATATTACGTCAGATGGATATGACGCTACAGACCCAGATGGAAAATACATAGAACATATCCAATCAGAAGAGGGACGCAAGGAAATTAAAGGGTGGGACGATGTTTTAGACTATGGTATTTGTGAAACATCAAACCCTATAATAAAAGATGAACAGGCAGAGACAATATATATTCATTATGGGGAAACAGTAGGAAAGGATCCTATTACTGATAAGCAGCCCTTAATACTACACGAAGACGAGTTATCACACGGTTACACATTAAAGAATCTACATACAGACGGTTCACTATCATACATACAGGAGAAGTTTGCTAATAAAAACTATTCCATGAGTTTATGTGACGGGCATGATTGTGGTGGAGAAGATTGTAGTGGAAGACACGGCAGGTCACAGAGCCATAAAGCTATCATAGAGGACAACAGATACAAGTTATCGGTTACATCGTTAAACAACAATCCCAACTTTATAGCAGACTACATACAAGATGGTGGAAGTTGGAGCCTCATTGGTTACAAGTCACTTTCCGGTGGAAACACAGATAAGCTACAACCTAATGCAAGGTTCCTTCTATATAGAAACAAGACAAAAGACACAGTAACGTTATATCCCGATAAGAATGACAGCACGATAAAGGGTTTACTGGCACACATCGGAGTAAATGCTACAGGTGCCACACCTCAAACAAGCAGGGTAGCGCAGACAGGCAGTGGAAAGTTCAAAGACACGTTAAACATCAATTTCAGTGAAGCAGGAGACTATGACAGAACACTAAGCTGGAAGTGGATATGCTCATACAGAGGGAGAACAGAGGGTTCAGACAGTTGGGACAGTACCTTTGTTGGTGGACAGACGTTATCAGCTTTAAACAGCAGTTACAATTTTGATAACAACGTAGAAACACATTATGAGTTAGGCACCGTAGGAAATGGCACAACAGCTCCACAGAGCACAAGGTCAGCAGACTTTGCCAGTGTCTTTTACAACAATCCCTTCGTATCAGTACAGAAGGACGGAGACATAAAGCTATATCCGTACATTCAGATGGTATACAACGACAGGGACAGCGAGAGCAAACGTCCAGTGTTAGTCACCAGCACAAACTTATCTACCATCGGAGCATTCACAAAAGTAGAGAGTGGAGTATGGAAGAACGGGGCGCATGACGATGATACAGTAGACGGAAGTAATCCCGAACCAAATGTAATGCTAGATAGTACACAATGGAGCACACATAAAAATAGCTTAGACTTTATGACAAATAACAGCGTCTACGACAAAAAGAGCGTGCTTCCCGGCGGTGCAACATTCGATGTAAGTATGGGAAAAGCAAATCAAGACGCATGGGACGGTCTAGCAGACGACAAGCCCACAACAAGCACAAAATTAGGTTACAGAGTATGGCAAACGTGTATCGAGGACAGCAGACTAGGTTTACTGGCTCCCGATAGCACAGCACCCTCAGTTAGTGAAGCAAAGCAAAAAGTAACAGAGCTTGACAACAGTATAAAAGCAGACATACCCAAGTATGGCTTAGTACAGATGATAACAAAAGGGGCTGTAGATTATAGGGGATATATGGGAACGTTCACAACCAGGACAGAATACAGTGCTGTAGTAAACGGAAGCAACTGGAACGGGATACCCTTATCTACAGACGCAAAGTATTATTTAAAACTTGTATCTACAGGAAGTGGAGACGAGTTTAACAGTACAGTTACCAATTTTGATGTGCTAAAGGGCGGGATACAGCAACAAACCTTATATACAGTGGGTTCAGACACAGAAGGAAACGTATATGTACTTTTAAACGGAACAGAGATAGGCAGGATAGGTTCGACAGAGGCAATCCCACAGCTTTTATCAAAGAACAATGAAATAAGGCTTCTGGACGAGAATACGAAGGTTGTCACTAATTACATAAATTCAATCGACAGGAATAAAGGGAGCAACCGAAATGGCAAGGCATGGTACAACGAAGCCTTTGACGGGATAAACGTACTCTATAGCTACTTATCTTACGACATAGGCTTTGGTAACAGTATAGTAAATAGTCCCGGAGCAGGAAACAAAGGTACAGCGATAAGAAGCGCAGTACTGGATACGAAGCTAACAGGACAGCTCGCAAACAAAGCAGACCTTTACAATTTCAATGTGGAGACACAGAACGAAAAGATCCGTAGTAGCATGATACTAACAGGGCAGACAGGTGTAGCGGGAGGTTTAGCGGCACCCTCTGGTGAGATGGGAACACTAGCATTAAAGAACGGCAACACCATTATGATAAAGCTAGGAAATATGCCTATCTTTGCATACAGTAAAATGTTCTACATACCCAACGCAAACGTATCAGACTTGAATTAAGAAATAGGGATACAGAGGGTCATAGCTTTGTATCCTATTAGCTGGAAACAGCGGATTAATAAATCGGTTTAATATCTTTAGAGACCGCATGGCATTGGCTGTGCGGTTTTCTTTTGTCTTTCCCATCTTTTTATGACATATACCCTTCTGTAAATTAGGCACATCTCCGGGCAAAAATTTCATGCTATTTCCAAATTTGAAAATCAAAGGAGCCGAGGGCTTTCGATAATATACCTTCATAATCTTAATTTAAAACTAATAGCAAAATGATGGAGAAGTCACAATATAAAGTTACTTTTTGTAAGAGTGGATTTAAGGTGATTTCCGAGGATTTGACATATGTTCCACTCAGTTGAAACCAGAGCTTTTAGGTATGGCTCCAAAGGCTCTTTTTGAGTGGTCTATTTTTGGGGTCAAAAGTGGAGGTATGAAAAAGGAGTGGCTGATTGGGAACGGGAAATTCTACATATTTTCAAGTCTTTAAAAAATTCTACCCAGAGTGACAGTGGCAAAGCTGATAAGTTAAGCAGCTTACCTCTGTCATAGGAGAATCAGAAAGGCAGTAAGAAAAATCACTGAAAAATATCACCCAAAGATAGAGTGTAAATCTCCATACAGCAGAGTGTTGAACTTACACTCTAAATTAGAAAGGTTTATGGGTGAGTTATTTTGAAAAAGAAAAAAATATAAAATAAAAACGATCCAAAGTGTTAGTTTAGTGTCTCCAAAGGATAAATGAAAGGGGGTTTTAGCATATAAGTAGCATACCTGTAGTAGCTGTTTCCATGAGGCTAGGTGAAAATTTGTTGTTTACTTTAAAAACAAGAAAAAATTCTCTCCAAGATGTGACTACATAGCTACCATAAAGAAAATCTTATCAGAAATAATAGCTCCTATGGTTGTAACATACCGTGGCTGTGTGCTGAAAAGGAAGATACAAGATAACATCAACAATTTTGATAAAAAATTCATTCCTAAGTGGCAGTTGAAGAACCCGGTCATGTATTGCGAATAGCAAAAGGGCTAAATCCGGGTAAGATGGTGGCACATATATAACTAATGAAGGTGGAGATTCAGTAAGATAACACAGAAATGAATTTTAAACATTAGGTGCTCCAAGGAAGATAAGCATTATTTTGAGTTAGTAGTATCTCCTGCTAATTAAGGGGCTTGTTACAAGATTTTTAAGAAAAGTAAGATATGGATTCCGTATGATTATCTCCAAGGAAGTTAATGTGATTTAGGGTATATATCTCATAGAACACCTGTCAAGAGAAGGTGAAAAGCGTATTTTACATAGGGATTGCTGATTTTGATAAGCAACCATATATGCTATCAGTAAAAGGCAAGTCGATAGTTCACGAAGGCAAGTTGGAAGAAGAAAGGCAAGTCACAGGCATACATGAATAATGAATAGGATATTTGTAGCGTAGTCGATCCGACAGCTAGAACATGTGGATTCCAGAATTAGCTCTTTATATATAGGAAAGAACAGCTACAAAAATAACAGAAGCGAATACAGGAATTAGAAGGGGGTGCTGGGATTTATAAGTGACATATACAGATTTTGGTTCGTAAGTATTCCGAATTGATTATCATTCCATCACAAAGTTAATTTATTTCTGGTGAATCATGCAGGATAAATTTGAAGCATATTGGTGTTAAAGGAGGAAAAGTCGTGTACAGTTGTTTCTTTTTGATAAAACTGGGGAGATTTTTCGGTGTTTTGAGAAATAAAATAAGAATTTTAAGAAACATAGTTTGCAGGAATAAAAAGTGAATTTAGTAAGGAGGTTTTTGCAGTGATTTATGACAGCAGTTAGAGTGGATACCGAAATAAAGAAAGGGGTTTTAATTTTGTGGTTGTTTTGGTATTTTACTGGGTTCCATAGTTGAAAAATGAAAGAGGGGTATTCAAAAATAAAAACATAACAGTTTTGTGAAAAAAGCTGTACCAAAGTAGTAATTAGAGGGTTTATACAAGCAATAAATAGGGACATTAAGCTCTATTGCGAATACAGGCAATAAGGAGCACTCCGACTAATGGTTGCTCCCCTGTCCGTAGAGGTCGAAAAAAGGAGATTTTCGACCATGGAATTATTGCAGGTATTTAAGGATTTAAGATGGGTAAGTAAACAGTATGGAGTACATGTAACACTGGAAGAGATTGGGGACTATTTAAGAGAGGAACCCGACTACGTAAAAAGTGAAGCCTTGCTCGGTAGTTTTGGTGCTTCAACAAAGGACGGAAAATATAATTTGTATGAGGTGATTTATTGGAGAAATGGGCTTGACAACGAGGAAAGAATAGCCTTAAACTTGATAATGTTGAAGCAGGCGAGAACAACATGGCAAATGAGTGGAAAGAGGACCTTTAACAAAGGCTCGGAACGTAGCATTACAATTCGTAAGAATGGCTTGAAGATGTGTCATGTTTACAAGGCAGATGGAACAAGACACGATATTTATGGCAGAGACGAGGCACTTCTTCGGGCAGAAGCGGACCGCTTTGAATTAGAGGAAGAACAAAAAAAACTACTCGGCATAATAGGTAATATGGCTCCGCAACAGTTAGAAAGCATATCTAAGGGTTTAACAGTTACGATTGAAAAAGAGAGGGGGGAAACTCAACAGAAGGGGACTAAGAAGGAAAAGAAGTCCGAGGTATTAGAAGAGAAAATCGTTGAATCGATCCTAACTTCAGAACCGGAAATTAAGGCTCCTACATTTCAAGAGGCATTTAAAATTTGGACGATAAATTTACGAGAAGGGAAGAAGATTGCCCCTCAATCAGTGGATAAGTTTATTGTAGCGTATAAGAGGCATATTGAAAGTCACACAGATTTTGTTAATAAACATATTGAAGATATAACAACTGACGATGTTGCCGATATTTTTGAGGCAATTATACGTTCAAAAGTCACCCATATTGAGTACAATCTTCCCAAGCAGGTGATAAGGGATACTCTACAGTATTTTATGAGTAAGCGAAAATTTGATTATGATATAAAGGTTGATTTTGCTCAAGTTGACATCGAGATAAAAAGCCTAAGATTAAAATTTAAAACCAACAAAAATAAGCTCAAGAAAAAGGCAATTGGGATAGAGCAGCAAAAGGAAATAGAAGAAACCATTGACTATCTGGCTTATAAGTCTTGTAATAAGAAAGCCCGTTATTATTTGATAAAGCTGAATTTTTATCTGGGGCTTCGGGAGGCTGAACTGGGGGCGCTTACAGTTGATGATATTGACCTTGACAGAAGAATTGTATCAGTGAATAAGGCAGAAATCCATTATCGTGAAGTGGACAAGAATTATAATTATACTAAAAAAATAATATACGAGATTTCCAGTACTAAGTCGGAAAACGGTGTTAGAGAGTTGCCCTTAGTAGAAGAGGCTTATGAAATCGCTAAAGAGTTGCTTGATTATCATGCAAGACATGGATACCGGAGTAAAGAATTGATTTACGATGGGGAGAAAGGACCTATACGAAGGAGAGCCGGAAGACTGAGCGATATCTATGTAAAAATTGCAAATCATATGGGAATTAGTACAAAGGAATTTCGCAGTCACATACAAAGAAAAACCTTTGCAACACGATTAGTAAACGATAATGTAGAACCAGCGGAGATTCAAGAATATATGGGACATGCGGATATTATGACAACGATGATATATTACGTCCTTCCGGAAAAGAAGAATTTGGAGGATAGAAGGAAGACCCTACAGAGTGCTTTGTCGTAAGATTTGACATAGGATTTTAACTCTGTTAAGATGAACGTACAACAGAATGATTCTGGTGTACAACAAAGAAGTGTCATTTTTTGAAATTCTGACCTCCCGAAAAGTGTATACAATAAGGCATTTCTGTAATTTTAACGCAAGAATATCGTAAGTTGACGGTGAATTACCTCAGGGGCTATAATAATAGTAGAAAAAGGAAAATGAGGATTGATTATAAAGAGTGGGAGGTATTTTTATGAAACGGTTTGGGAAACTATTGGCTTTGACCGCAATTGTGAGTGTGCTGGGCGTGAGTATACCATTTCAGTCATTTGCTGCGTCGAAGACGATATCATCGGTAACGATCTATGCGGGGCTTGAGGAATTGGAATCCGGAGAGAATCTTCCGGAGGAGACGGCCTTTGAACTTAAGGAAAATTCCAAGGGCAACTATGTATATACCAACAACAGCAGATACGAGGTCAGCAGTGTAGAGTGGATTACCTCTGGGTCGAAAGAGATGACGATCGGATATGAGCCCAAGATGAAAGTGGAACTGCATGCCACCGATTCTGACGAGTATGCGTTTAAAGGCGGCTATCAGTCCAGTAACGTGACGGTGAAGGGCGGAACCTATGTGTCAGCCAGCCGTTCCGGCAGCGACACCTTATACGTGACATTCAAGTTCAAACCGATCAAGGGTACGTACAGCTCCCCGGATGATGCCTACTGGAAGGATTCCGGCTACGGCGGCGCCCGCTGGAGTAAGGTTGACAATGCGTCTGACGCCTATGACGTCTATTTATACCGCGGAAGTACGGTTGTGAAGAAGGTTGAGGGGCTTAAGGCTACGTCCTATAACTTCTATCCTTACATGACGAAGGCCGGCACGTATTCCTTCAAGGTACGCACGGTTCCATATACCGAGAGTGAGAAGAAGTACGGAAAGAAGAGCGACTGGACGGAATCCGATGAGGTTTATCTGCCGGAGGAGAAGGTATCTGACGGCTCGGGACAGGAAAGCGGAACGCCTGGAACCACCGGTCAGGTTGGATGGATCAAGGACGGCAATAACTGGTATTTCAAGTATCCGGACGGAACTTACCAGAAGAACAACTGGGCCAAGATCAATGAGAAATGGTATTTATTTGATTCCAACGGTGTGATGCTCACCGGATGGCAGCAGAGAAATAATCTGTGGTACTTTTTAAACGATCAGGGAGCTATGGTAACCGGATGGGTGTTATCCAATAATAAGTGGTATTATTTGAATCCTTCCACGACTACAGGCGTAGAGGGTGCGATGCTTACGGGCTGGATCGCCTATAATAATAAGTGGTACTGTACCGACGCTTCCGGCGCAATGCTTGAGGGCTGGCGCCAGGTTGACGGAAGCTGGTACTACTTCTATCCTGGTGAGGGCTCCAAGGCGGTGAATACTACCATTGATGGTTTCCCGGTTGACGGCAACGGCGTGTGGCATAAGTAAAATCATCAGGAAAGGAAGATGACACGAATGCGAGGAATAAAGGGAAAGGGCAGATGGCTGATACTTCTGGGAGCGGTGTTGACGCTCGGTACCGCCATGACGTCCATGGCGGCGAAAAGTGTTAAGATTCGATTTGATAATGATACGAGAAGTGAATGGACGGAAGATATCAAGGTACCGAAGGTCACGGTCAATTACGATGAAGTATCACCGGAGTGGAGCAAGACTCCTGAGGACTGGGTTCCTGGAAAGAAGGTGACTGCTACCTTCACGATCTCCGGGGACTATGTGAAGAGCAACTGCAGCGTGTACGGCGGCGAACTGGTCTCCGCCAAGGCTTTGGACGGCGAGACGACTATCAAGGCCACCTACGTACCGGTTGCACAGCTGGGAGCGCCGGAATCTGCCGGATGGAGCGATGCCGCGAAGACGAAGGCTTCCTGGAAAAAGGTTGCTCACGCTTCGAAGTATCAGCTTCGCCTTTACCGGGAAGATCAGTGGATCAAGACGCTGACCACCAGTTCCACCTCCATCGATTTACTGGAGTATTTACAGGATGGCTACAGCTATTACTATGAGGTAAGAGCCATTGCGAAGGACAGCTCCGAGGAGAAGTATCTAAAAGACGGTGAATTTACCGTTTCCAATGATTCCGTGGTTCAGGAGCTGGGAGACACATCGGGCCGGTGGTCCAACACACAGACCGGCAAACGGTACCGTGATGAGAACGGAAATTATGCTGCGAACTGCTGGAAGATGATAAGCGGCAAGTGGTACTATTTCAATCAGGACAGCTACGCGCTGACCGGATGGCAGAATCTGAACGGCAAATGGTATTATATGAATGATAACGCAGAGATGGTGACCGGATGGCAGCAGATCGGCGGTAAATGGTACTATTTCAATACGGGCGGCGACATGGCTACGGGCTGGCTTCAGGCAGAGCCTGGGAAATGGTATTACCTGTATGAAGACGGCAGCATGGCTGCGGACACAGTGGTCGACGGTACGTACCGGGTAGATGCGTCCGGACAGTGGGTGCCGTAAGGGATTCGTAATTCAGGAAAGACATGGTGAAAGGCGCCATGTCTTTCTTTTTTCCTGTCTGACGAAGAAGAATCGGGCTGATTATGAAATCCGGCTTGACTGTTAAGCAAATTTCATCTAAAATTATGTGACATATAAAGACAGTATATGACGTGACATTGTCCGCGTTTATCGCAGAAAGGTAAGCCATGGGAATTATAAAGACATCAAAGCTGATTTTCGATTATATCAGAAGAGATGAAGAAGAGAATATAGAAGAAGTAAACCGTGCCATCGACGACGTCAGCATCGAGATTAAGGAGGGCGAGTTTGTGGCGGTCTTAGGCCACAACGGCTCCGGAAAGTCCACCTTTGCCAAGCAGCTGGACGCGATCCTGCTTCCGACGGATGGGACGGTGTGGATCCAGGGGCTGGATACCTCCAAGGAGGAGAATCTGTGGGAGGTTCGAAAGAAAACGGGGATGGTATTCCAGAATCCCGATAACCAGATTATCGGCAATATCGTCGAGGAGGACGTGGGATTTGGACCGGAGAATATGGGGATTCCGACCGACGAGATCTGGAAACGGGTTGACGAGAGCCTGGAGGCGGTGGGGATGACGGCATACCGCATGAAGTCGCCCAACAAGCTTTCGGGTGGACAGAAGCAGCGGGTGGCCATCGCAGGTGTCATGGCCATGAGACCCCAGTGCATCGTTCTGGACGAGCCTACCGCCATGCTGGATCCCAACGGGCGCCAGGAAGTGGTGAAGACCGTCCATGAGTTAAACCGCCAGGAAGGGATCACCGTGGTGCTCATCACTCATTATATGGAAGAAGTCATTCATGCCGACCGGGTTATCGTCATGGACGACGGACGGGTGGTGATGGACGGAACGCCCAGGGAGATATTTTCCAGGGTGGAAGAACTCAAGTCTTACCGGCTGGATGTGCCGCAGGTGACGGAGCTGGCTTATGAGCTTCAGAAGAACGGCGTGGATTTACCGGATGGGATTCTGACGCTGGAGGAGCTGATGAAATATCTGCTTCCCATATTTGCAGAGCGTTATCCGGACAAGGTGACTCTGGGAGATGGAGGATGCAATGGCAATTAAGATAGAACATTTAAATTACGTTTACGGACAGGGCACCGCGTTTGAACAGCAGGCGCTTAAGGACGTGAATCTGGAGATCCAGGATGGCCAGTTTATCGGACTGATCGGCCATACCGGTTCCGGGAAGTCCACGCTGATCCAGCATTTAAACGGGCTGATCAGGGCGACGGACGGTGCGATCTATTATAATGGAAAGAATATATATGATGACGGCTATGACATGCGGGCGCTTCGAAGCCGTGTGGGACTGGTATTTCAGTATCCGGAGCACCAGCTGTTTGAGATCGATGTGTTTACCGATGTCTGCTTCGGGCCAAAGAACCAGGGCCTGTCGAAGGAGGAGACGCAGAGCCGGGCAAGGGAAGCGCTTACGATGGTAGGACTCGATGAGAGCTTTTATAAGCAGTCGCCCTTTGAGCTGTCGGGCGGCCAGAAGCGCCGGGTGGCCATTGCCGGTGTGCTGGCCATGGAGCCGGAGGTGCTGATTCTGGACGAGCCTACGGCGGGACTGGACCCGAGGGGACGCGATGAGATCCTGGATCAGATTGAACGTCTTCATCATGAGAAAAAGATGACGATCCTCCTGGTATCCCACAGCATGGAGGACATCGCAAAATACGTGGACCGGATTCTCGTGATGAACCACGGGGAGAAGGTGTTTGACGACACGCCGAAGGAAGTATTTAAGCATTACAGGGAACTGGAGGCCATCGGTCTGGCCGCACCGCAGATCACTTATGTGGTGCATACGCTGCGGGATCATGGAGTTCCCATTGACAATAATATTACGACGGTGGAGGAAGCGAGAGACGAGATCCTTGCGCTGTTAAAAAAGGAAGGACAGGCGGCCTGCGGTGACGGAAGCCGCGGACAGGAGACATTATGTTAAGAGATATTACACTGGGGCAGTATTATCCGGTGGATTCCGTACTTCACCGGATGGACCCGAGGACAAAGCTGTTCGGAACCATGGTATTTATTATTTCCCTGTTTGTCGCAGACAGCATCTGGGCTTATCTGGTGGCCACGCTTTTTCTGGCCATGGCGATCAGACTGAGCCACGTTCCGTTTAAGTTCATGGTGCGGGGACTTAAGGCCATCATCTTCCTGCTCTTAATCAGTGTCAGCTTTAACTTATTTCTGACCCCGGGTGAAGTGGTCTTTAAGCTGTGGTTTTTAAGGGTGACGAAGGAGGGCTTAATGACGGCCGGATTCATGGGAGTCAGGCTCATCTATCTGGTGGTGGGATCGTCGGTTATGACGCTGACGACCACGCCCAATGAGCTGACAGACGGACTGGAAAAGAGCCTTGGATTTTTAAAGAAGATAGGACTGCCGGTACATGAGGTATCCATGATGATGTCCATCGCACTTCGTTTTATCCCGATTCTGGTAGAGGAGACGGATAAGATCATGAAGGCGCAGATGGCGAGAGGCGCTGATTTTGAAAGCGGTAATATTATTCAGAGAGCGAAGAACATGATTCCGCTCCTCGTGCCTCTGTTTATCTCCGCGTTCCGGCGGGCTACGGATCTGGCTATGGCCATGGAGGCGAGATGCTACCGCGGCGGCGAGGGAAGAACGAAGATGAAGCCGCTTCACTATGCAAAGCGGGACGGTGTGACGTATCTGGTTTACGTCTTTTACCTGGCTGTGATAGTTGTTTTAAGAATCCTGATATAAGGCGGTTTTTGAGAAGATGAAACGGATTAAGCTGATAGTGGCCTACGACGGCACAAATTACTGCGGATGGCAGATACAGAACAACGGGCGGACCATAGAAGAAGTCTTAAACGAGGCGCTGACCGCCCTGTTTCACGAGAAGGTGGCGGTAATCGGGGCCAGCCGGACGGATTCCGGCGTCCACTCCGAAGGTAATGTGGCTGTGTTCGATACGGAGAGCCGGATGCCGGCGGATAAGGTCTGTTTTGCACTCAACCAGAGACTGCCGGAGGACATCCGGGTCCTTGCATCGGAGGAGGTTCCCTTAACGTGGCATCCCAGAAAATGCAACTGCGTAAAGACGTACGAATACAGAATTCTGAACCGGAAGATTGAGGTTCCGACGCTGCGGCTGTACGCCTATTTCTGTTACTTCCCCCTCGATGCAGAGAAGATGAAGCAGGCGGCGGCGTATCTGGTGGGAGAACACGATTTTACCAGCTTCTGCGCACCGAGGACCCAGGCGGAGGACATGGTGCGTACCATTTACAGCCTGGACGTCGTGAAGACGGGCGATATGATTACGATACGGGTCAGTGGAAGCGGGTTCCTCTATAATATGGTCCGCATCATCGCGGGGACGCTGATGAAGGTGGGGCTGGGAGTCTATCCGCCGGAGCATGTGGAGGAGATTCTGGATGCCAGAAACCGGGCGGCAGCAGGCCCTACCGCGGTGGCCCGGGGACTGACGCTAATCAGTCTGGAGGAAGAGACGGAGCTTCGCCCTGTCATAGCGGCTGAAAATAAGGAGTGGAAATATACTCTGGATCAGACGAAGACGGCAAAAGAGAAGCAGTCGTTTCTTACCATAGAGCGGTGCGTCCCGGAGGAGTTTGAACGCCTTCTGTTCCGGGTGGTGCACCAGGCCGTCAGGAACGGAGCGGAGACGGTTTATGTAAACGATCAGGAAGCCGCTGGGCGGATCGAAACGGGCAAGGCATACGGCTATTACGTGTTTTTGCCTTCGGAAGAGAAGGGCGGATGGTATGTGACCCACGACACGCGAGTCTGGGGAAAGAGCGGGGAGGAGACCTGATTTTTAACGGAATTGTTACTTGTATACGGCGGAGGTTTTTGATATACTTGCTAAAATCTCCATGGCAGGAATGCCGGGACGGTTGTGATACAGCCGTCTTTTTTCGTGCAAATGAATATTCTGCGGCGGGCCTTTGAATGCGCAGGGAGATAAGGGCACTGCCGAAAAAGAGGTTTTGATATGACGGCGGACAGAACAAAAAAGACACATGAGATACCGACGAGCGCCGGTGCTGTATTGATCACGATGGGTGTGGTGTACGGGGATATCGGGACTTCTCCCATGTACGTAATGAAGTCAATCGTGGCCGGCAACGGAGGATTGGGAGGAGTCAGCGACGAACTGATCTTAGGCGCGCTCTCCCTGGTCATCTGGACCATCACCCTGCTGACAACGATGAAATATGTGGTGGTGGCCATGCAGGCGGATAACCACGGTGAGGGCGGTATTTTCTCCCTGTACAGTCTGGTAAAGCATTTTGGAAAATGGCTCATCTTTCCGGCCATGATCGGCGGAGCGGCCCTGCTGGCGGATGGCGTGATGACACCGGCAGTGACGGTGACGACGGCGATCGAGGGTCTTAGAAGCATCTCTTCCATGGGGGAGCTGCTGGGAGACGGGCAGAATAAGATCATTATTATAACGATTACAATTATTGCGCTGCTGTTCCTGGTTCAGAGAGCGGGCACCAGTTCCATCGGAAGGGCCTTTGGCCCTGTTATGGCAGTCTGGTTTCTGTTTCTGGCCGCGGCGGGGCTGGGGAACATAGGCGGGAATGCGGCTGTACTGAAAGCCTTTAATCCGGTCTACGCGGTGAAGATCCTGACCAGTCCGGCCAATGATGCGGGGATTATGATCTTAGGCAGCGTATTTCTGGCGACAACCGGCGCGGAGGCGCTGTACTCGGATATGGGGCACGTGGGAAAGAACAATATTTTCCTGAGCTGGCCTTTCGTCAAGATCTGCCTGATTATCAATTATCTCGGGCAGGGGGCCTGGCTGATGGCCTGTAAATCCAATGCGGCGCTGGCGGCGATACCGGATATGAATCCATTTTTTCAGATGCTGCCGGAAGGAATCCGGCCCTTTGCCGTGTTCCTCGGCGCGGCCGCTGCGATTATCGCGTCCCAGGCGCTTATATCCGGTTCCTTTACGCTGGTATCGGAGGCGAGCCGGCTGGATTTAATGCCTCATATGCAGATTACATACCCATCCCAGCGAAAAGGGCAGATTTACATTCCGCTGGTGAATCAGGTGCTGTGGTTTGCCTGTACCGGAGTGGTTCTTCTGTTTCAGACCAGCGCCCATATGGAAGCGGCTTACGGGCTGGCGATTACGCTGACCATGCTGATGACAACGGTGCTGCTCTTTCTCTATCTGCGGAAGGTGAAGAAGCTGGCTGTGGTGCCTTTCCTTTTCCTGGCCTTCTTCGGCGGTCTGGAGGGGAGCTTTTTCATATCCAGCTTAAGTAAGTTCAGCCATGGGGGATACGTGGCGCTCTTCATGGCTTTGATTCTGTTTGGGATCATGGTCGTATGGCATGAGGGGACCGGCATTGAGTCTTCCCAGGCGGTGCTCCTGCCCCTGCGGAAATATCTGCCCCAGCTGGAAAAATTAAAAAATGACAGTTCCCAGGAGCTGCTGGCCGACAATCTGGTCTTCATCACAAAGGACAGTGACAAAAATAAGCTGGACAGAGATATTCTGTATTCCATCTTTGACAAGAAGCCAAAGCGTGCCAATGCATACTGGTTTGTGGGCATTACCGTCACGGATGAGCCCTATACCCGGGAATACAGCGTGGACAGCATGGGGACGAATTACATGTTCCGTGTGCAGCTCAGGCTGGGCTTTCGGGAAAATCAGCGGGTGAATGTCTACTTGAGGCAGATCGTGGACGAGATGGTGAAGAGCGGGGAGCTGCCGTCTCAAAAGCGCCGGTATTCCATCTATGAGCCGGGCGTCGTGGGGACCTTTAAGTTCTGTATGATCCGAAAGCTTCTGGTTCCGGAAAGCGATATCGGTCCCTTTAAACGGGCGGCGATATCGCTGAAATACGCGATCCGCCATTTCGCAGGCACACCGGACCGGTGGTATGGACTGGAGAATTCGTCCCTGATCATCGAGTATGTTCCGCTCTTTATCCAGATGAAGCCGGTAAGTCATCTCACGAGGGTATGAGAGACGGGGAATAAGAAAAATAATATTTTGTAAAAAACATCGAAAAAACCTTGATTTTATGGGAAAAAGAGGTTGACACACCCGGCTGAAT